>Ga0210396_10000061_pt1 | contig 216643 bp, 182 predicted proteins | sample IncBWH17OmetaG_FD_155466 | JGI IMG/M metagenome (GOLD analysis project Ga0210396, IMG submission 155466) | Forest soil microbial communities from Barre Woods Harvard Forest LTER site, Petersham, Massachusetts, United States - Inc-BW-H-17-O ... | reverse complement strand
GAGCATCTATTAGCCCGGGCAAGCCCCTCCGCCTCGCCATCGAAAGCGACGACCCAACATCGATGATCTTCTGGGGCCCTCCCGGCACCGGAAAAACCACCCTCGCAAAGATCATCGCGCGCCTCACCCAAGCCAGCTTCATCGAGTTTTCAGCCGTCCTCTCCGGTATCAAAGAGATCAAGCAAGTCATGGTCGACGCCGAAAAAGCAGCCGACTTCGGGTCCCGCACCATCCTCTTCGTAGACGAGATTCACCGCTTCAACAAGGCCCAACAAGACGCCTTCCTCCCCTACGTCGAACGCGGAACCATCCGCCTGATCGGCGCCACAACCGAAAATCCCTCCTTCGAGATCAACGCCGCCCTTCTCTCGCGCTGCCGTGTCTACACCCTGGTTGGCCTTACCGAAGAACAAGTAATCTCCCTGCTGCACCGTGCCCTCACAGACACCGAGCGAGGGCTTGGCGCATCAGGTGTAGAAGCCGACGAAGAAGCCTTGAGCACCATTGCGGCATATGCGAGCGGCGACGCCAGAAACGCGCTGAACGCTCTCGAAATCGCAGCCAAACTCGCACAAGGTCGCGGCGACCGGACCATCACAAAACCCCTCGCAGCCGAGGCCCTGCAACGTCGCGTTCTTCTCTACGACAAAAAAGGCGAGCAGCACTACGACATCATCTCCGCCCTCCACAAGAGCGTACGCAACAGCGATCCCGACGCCGCGCTCTACTGGCTCGGCCGCATGCTCGAAGCCGGGGAAGACCCTATGTATGTCGCCCGGCGTGTGATCCGTATGGCTATCGAAGACATCGGCCTGGCCGCTCCCGAAGCACTCAATCTCTGCCTCTCGGCAAAGGATGCGATGCACTTTCTAGGCCACCCCGAAGGCGAGCTCGCTCTGGCACAGGCAGTCGTCTACCTCGCACTCGCTCCCAAATCAAACGCCGTCTACACCGCCTACAACACGGTCCGCGCCGATATCGAAGCCACCGCCGCCGAGCCGGTACCACTCCATCTGCGCAACGCCCCAACCAGGCTGATGAAAGAACTCGACTACGGCCGCGACTACCAATACGCTCACGACGTCGAAGGCCGCGTAGCCGATATGGAATGCCTCCCTCCCTCACTCGCCGGTCGCCGATACTACCAACCCACCGGCGAAGGCCGCGAAAAGCTGCTGGCCCAACGGATGGACGAGATCGCCCGCATCAAAGCCGATAAACGAAAGTAGACACATAATGTCGGACCACTGCATAGCGCTATGATTAGCAAGGCCGCACCGAAGCGAAAGTGAACCTGGCCGATAATTCTGTCTGAGAAATGAGGATCAATGAATATCCTTCTGCTCTCCATGCCGGATTCCTTCGAGCACATGCCCACCGTAGCGATCCGCATGCCCAACGGCGCCTTGACCTCTCTAGCAGGTAATGTTGATCCAAAACACAAGGTAGCCGTCGCCGATCTCATCCTGTGTCAGCGTACCGTCCGAGAGACCGTCACTCGACTAGTCCGCGAGATCGATCCCGAACTGATCGGCCTCTCCGTAATGACATTCCAACGCCGGACCGCCGAACGCATCATAGACCTGATCCGCAGTCTAAAACCCAACGTGAAGATCGTCGTCGGTGGCTACGATCCCAGCCTCGCTTCGGATGCCTACCTCTCCATTCCAATCGACTTCATCGTGCGCGGCGAGGGTGAAGTTACGTTCCGAGAGCTGACACGCGCGCTCGACGCTGGCTCGGACATGCACTTCATCTCCGGCCTCTCACACCTCTGCGGCGACAAGTGGATTCACAATCAGCAACGAGCACCCCATCGGTTGGAAGATGACGAGATTCGCCTTCCAGACCGCGGCGCCCGCGTGTTGAAGGGCTACACGATCCTTGGCCGCCAGGCCGATGTCGTCGAAACATCGCGCGGCTGCACCTACGACTGCAGCTTCTGCTCCATCATCGAAATGCGCGGTCGCAACTTCCACACCTATTCCTTCGCCCGAGTCATCGCCGACATCCGCGATGCGCAAAGCCACGGTGCCCGAACAATCTTCCTCGTCGATGACAACATCACGCTGAATGTCCGCCGCTTCGAAGCGCTCTGCCACGCCATCATCGACGCCGGGCTCGACACCCTCGACTACTTCGTTCAAGGCATGACCTCAGCAATCGCCAATCATGGAGAGACCCTTGCTCCACTCATGCATCGTGCAGGGTTTCGCTATGTCTTCCTGGGAATAGAAAACGTTCTGGAGAGTGACCTTAACTTCCTCCAGGCATCTGCCAAGAACACCGCACGCGCAGACGGCAAGAGCATAGGCAACGCAACCCTCCAGGCCATCGAATATCTGCATCGCAACAAGATGTACGTCATCGGCGGCCTCATCGTCGGCAGTCCAAACGATACAGCCGAGTCCATCGAAGCCAACCTCGCCTTCGCCCGTCAATACGTGGATTGGCCATACATTCAGCACCCCACGCCCTATCCCCGAACCCCCATGACCGATGAGTTTCGCCGCCTGGGTCTGATCGAAAACGAGCACCTCGAAGAGTACGACGGCACAACCTCAGTCGTCCGCAATGAGCATCTCTCAGCAGACGAGATCGAGTATCTGCGTTGGAAGGCCGAGCGCGGCATGAAGACACGCCACATGCCCACCGTATTTCGTCACGACCCCTGGTTTGTTGCGCGTAATGTCGCAAGAATGGCCGCCCACACCTACCGCGGCTCTACACTTCGCACCGTCCTTGGATTGGAAGACGAGCGAAAAGCCTTCATGCGCTACAAAGAGATCCGCCACCAGGAGCGCCAATACATCTAGTCATCGGAGAGAGACCAACGAAAAGCCCCACCTTATGCGACAATCCCGATCTGTACGAAGCATCGTGAGCTTATTGGTGATAAAGATGCCCAACCTATGGCGAGCACTGTCCACCCTTCTGCTCATCTTCCCCTTCTCGCCGGCACAAGAAACACACATCCATAACGCACCTGAAAAACTAGGCAAAGTATCTTTTCCTATCTCTTGCGCACCTGCCGTCCAGGAGCAGTTCAATCGAGGCGTAGCCCTGCTCCACTCCTTCGCCTACGCCGCCGCCGAACAGGCATTTCAGAACGTAGCCAAATCCGACCCGCGGTGCGCAATGGCCCATTGGGGCATAGCCATGACGTATTTTCATCAGCTATGGGAACCGCCCATTGTGCCCTCGGCAATTTCTCCTGCACAAAAAGAAATCCTGCGAGCGCAGCAGATCGGCACGGCCTCCCAACGCGAGCGTGAGTTCATCAATGCTTTGGGCCTGATATATCAAGACGCCTCCACCATTCCGTATCGCACACGCGCATCGAACTACGAGCACGCGATGAGCAATCTAGCCTCAGAAAACAAGAACGATGTCGAAGCACAAGTGTTTTACGCACTCGCACTTCTGGCGAACGCATCCCCTTCGGACAAAACGCACACGAAGCAAAAACAAGCAGCAGACATCCTTGAACCACTTGATCGCACTGACCCGCAGCATCCAGGGATCCCCCACTACCTCATCCACGCCTACGACAACGCCGAACTCGCACCAAGAGGCCTCCCAGCCGCAAGAGCCTACGCCCAGATCGCACCTTCAGCTCCGCACGCATTGCACATGCCGTCGCACATCTTCACGAGGCTCGGCCTATGGGACGACTCCATCAATTCCAACCTCGCCGCAAAGCAAGCGGCACACCAACAAGGCGACACCGGCGAAGAGCTGCACGCCATGGATTATCTCGTGTACGCCTACCTACAGAGCGGACGTGACAAAGACGCGGTTCAGATCGTTCAGCAACTCAAAAATTCACCTCCGCTGAACGCCGGCGATTTCAAAATTGCATACGCCTCCACCGCGATGCCAATTCGTTACGCCGTCGAGCGAGGTCAATGGACCGACGCCACTCTCATCGTTCCCCCAACAGGCGCCCCGCCTCATGTCGTCGCCATCGCAGTTTGGGCTCGAGGCCTGGGGCTCGCCCGCACCGGACACGCGGACGACGCGCGCGCAGAAGTTGATAAATTGCGCCAGCTCGAAGATCAACTTCGCACGTCAAGCAACACCTATTGGGCGACTCAAGTCGAAATTCTGACACGCGAAGTCATGGCATGGTCGGCCCAGTCTGACGGAAAGATAGATGAAGCCGTAATCCTAATGCGCACAGCAGCCGACAAAGAAGACGCAATCGAAAAACTTCCCGTAACACCAGGGCCAATCGTTCCCGCCCGCGAACAGCTCGGCTACTTGTTCCTGGAACAGAACCACCCGGATCAAGCGCTGAAGGAATTTAATACATCCCTCGCAAACGCCCCCGGTCGACGCGGTTCACTACAGGGCGCAGCACAAGCCGCCGAACTCTCCAGCCAGAAGTAGTCTAAATAACTCGCTAGCGCAGTGCGATGCGCTGCAACCCACTCAGGAAACTTCCGAAACCTTAATCCGGTGCGTGCGCGCTGCTCTCTGCAACTCAGCATAGTCGCGTTCATTCTGCGCGCCATAACTGAAAGCAAACTTCGTCAACGCCTCATCAATCTCATCAGTCTTGCCGAGATATCCCGCAATCATTGCGGCATCTCCCGATTTGGCATGAGCCAGAGCCAGAGCCCATCCGCAAAGACCGCAGTAAATCTCCATGCTTTTACGAGTCGTCGAACTAGGATCGAACTCGTAGCTGCCTTTCATGTCGCGAAGCTGACGAACATAGAAATGCTTTTTGTTCAGGAGTCCCCACCCCAGAAGAATATCCGGAGATCCCTGTATCAAGCGCTGTCCAGAAACCACGCGGTGACCTTGGTTGTCGTACGTCGGAGCGGCCTTCAGGTAGGGTGCCAACACCGACTCCTGGGCTTCCTTGACCTGAATAAAAAGCGGATCGTCTTCATCTGCACCTCGCATGAAACCGACCCAACAGCGTGTTCCCACGCTGCCCACGCCGACGACCTTCCGCGCCACGTCTAGTATCTGATAGCGCGAGATCAACTGTCTTCGATCTGCGGGTAAGGATTTTAGATATTGCTCCAGAAATAGCCCTACCGCCTCACGAATGGGAATACCATCCTCCGTCTCGGTCTCGCGTACCACAAGCGGGGCGTTTTCGATGATGCGTTGCCTGTTGTCGACAAGGTCCGTCATCTTTTCCAACACCTGCAGATGACTTCCTTTTTTGGCTTTTGCAAGCCCTTTCTGCCATCTTGGCACCCACTTTGATGGAATAGCTGCCAATACGTCGTCCTCGCTGATTACCGAATACCACGTGTCCAGATATCCCATCTCCGCATACTCACGCATGTGCTGCCGGTATGAACTCACCACAGAGCGGCTGAACGACTCACAGTCTTCACGATCTTTTCCAACAAATTGACCGGCCGCAACTGCGCTCGCCGCCAACCGCTTTAAATCCCATTCCCACGGCCCCGGAATCGTCTCGTCGAAATCATTGATACCGAAGACGAGGCTTCGTTCAGCAGAAGCAAACACACCGAAATTCGATACATGCATGTCGCCGCAGGCCTGCACATGAAGGTCAGTCACCGGCGACGTGCTGAGGTCCTGCGCCATGATCGCCGCAGTGCCGCGCAAAAACGCAAAGGGCGAGACCAGCATTCGGGCGTAACGAACCGGAATCAGTTGTTGGAGCCTGGTCTTAGCCTGCGCCTGAAGAATCGCAACCGGATCTTTGCGATTTGCTGGAGGCTTGTATTCCGCTAGGCTAGCCCTGGGTACATTCGTTCGCAGACGTTTGCCGGCCGCGAGACGATCGGCAATCGAAGGACGAGGCGCAGTGAATTGGTCGGCTAGTTTCTCGCCAGTCGTCAGATCGTTAGCAGAACGTGTTTTCGTTGATTTAGCCACGGGTGGCTCACAGGTTCCTTAGAATCTTCTGATTCAGGAACACACTATATAACCACGTTCGACCTTATTTTTCTATCGCCAGTATCACCTGCTTTAGCTCAATCCGCGCAACACTCAACCTTCGCCACAAAAACAAAACATCCTGGAGGATTCACCCTCCGGGTGTTTCTGAGTAATCATCAACCAATTAGTTATCGAAAGGAGAGATACGAAATGAGCCTGCGACAATCTTCTCGTGCCTTTGCAACCCGTGCGTTCTTCCTTATCCTGCTTAGCTTTTTGCCCAGTTGCGGTTTTTTGCCATCGGCTGCCGCGCAATCTTGCGGTTCTCAGGGTGTTGCAGTCCAGGTGCTTGGCTCTGGAGGCCCGGAGTTGCAAGACAAACGCGCTTCGAGCAGCTATCTCGTGTGGGAGAACGGGCAACCGCGAATACTGATCGATGCGGGCGGAGGAAGTGCTCTCCGGTTTGGAGAGAGCGGCGCACAAATGTCTCAACTGGACGCAATTTTATTCACTCACTTTCATGTCGATCACAGCGGAGACTTTGCCGCATTGATCAAGTCGTCCTGGTTTGAAGATCGCAAACGTCCCCTACCGATCTATGGCCCACCTGGAAATGATTTCATGCCATCAACGATAGAGTTTGTGTCCGACCTCTTCGGAGACAAGCACGGTGCCTATCGATATCTCAGCGAACTCCTCGTACCTGGACAAGGAGGCAGCTACCTAATGCAGCCCCACAATGTCGTCGCGAGCTCAACGCCGGTAGCTGTATTTCACAGCGGCGATCTTTCCGCCTCTGCAGTCCGCGTTATTCATGGGCCAGTCCCGGCATTAGCCTGGCGCGTAGAGATCGGTGGCAAGGTTATCGTGTTTAGCGGAGACACCAACGGCGAGGGTGAAGGTCTCATCCGATTAGCGAAGAACGCCGATCTGTTCATCGCGCACAACGCTGTGCCCGAAGGAGTCGTCGGAATCGAGAGACGTCTGCACATGCCTCCGTCCGTGATCGGACAAATCGCGGAGGATGCCAATGTTAAGCGCCTGGTTTTATCTCATCGCATGCTGCGGACTTTGGGAAAGGAAGATCAGACTGAATCAGAGATCAGGAAACGATATTCGGGACCTCTAGCGTTCGCTAACGATCTCGACTGCTTTCCCCTGAGATAGCCATACATTTACTTGAAGAAATTTCTATCTAAACCACTGTATGAACTTCGAAAGCAAAGGTCAGGAAATTGCCCCGACTAAAACAAAATACCCCGGAGAATCATCCCCGGGGTGTTTTTGTTTTTGATGAACCAACCAACTAGCTACCGAAAGGAGAAGACCCCGGCGCAGGCTGCTTCTTCGAGTACCGCACTGCCCCGCCCTTCTCATACTGCTCCGTCAGGTTGCCGAGATACACGCGGAAGACCTCCTCGTGCTGCTCGCCCAGCAACTGCTCGCGCATCTGGTTGAAGTGAGCAGCAATCTCCTCCGCGCTCGGCTCCTGCTTGTCCACAACGCTCAGAACAACTCCCACGCGGCCCGCATTGATCGGCCCGGAGATCGCGCCCTTGGGCAGCGTGAACGCCACCGCACCAGGACCGCTCATCGCGCCCAGGTCCGGCACCTGTCCGTCCTTGCCTACCAGATCGCTCGTCTTCACCGGGATGTTCATCTCGGCAGCGGCCTTCTTCAGATCGTTCAGCACATTGGCGCGATCATGCAGCTTGTTCAGCTGCGTGTTCAGCAACTGCGGAACCTGCTGCTCGCGGTAGTCGTCCAGAATATGCGGCTTGTAATCCGCAAACTCAGGCGCATGCGCTGCCTTGATGTCCTTCACCTGGAACACGGCAAATCCGTCGCCGGTAGAAACCGCGGCGGGATCTGCTCCCTTCACCACAGCAAAGGCCTGCGTCAGCAGCGGAGCGCCATCAGCCAACCCGGCAATCACGCCGTCCTTCGCCACATAGTCGGTCGTAACTACATGCAATCCGTGCGCAGCAGCGGCCTTTTCGAGGCCACTCTTCTTCGCGTCGGCAGCAATCTGCGAGGCAAACGTCTGCAGCGCCGCGCCCGACTTCTGCTGCTCCAGCACCGGCACAATCTCGCCCTTCACTTCCGAGAGCGGACGAAGATGCGCTGTCTTCTTATCCTCTACCTGCAGGATGTGGAAGCCGAACTGCGTGCGAATCAGGTCCGAGGTCTGTCCCGGCGCCAGCGTAAACGCAGCCTTGTCGAACTCAGGAACTGTCTTTCCACGGTCCAGCCAACCCAGCTCGCCGCCCTGCGTCTTGCTGCCCGGATCGTCCGAGTTCTTCGACGCCAGCTCGGCAAAGTTTCCGCCCGCCTTAATCTGCTTCAGAATGTCTTCCGCCTTGGCCTTGGCCGCAGCCTCCGTCTTCGCATCCGCACCCTGCGGAACCGAGATCAGGATGTGGCGAACCTTCACCTGCTCCTTCACCTGGTACTGTGCCTGGTGCGCGTTGTAGTAAGCCTGAACATCGGCATCGCTCACCTGTGGCTTGCCGCCCGGCAGGTTCGACGGATCGAACGCCACATACTGGATCGCACGTGTCTCAGGAATCGCCGTCGCATAGCGCGTCGCATTCTGCTTGAAGAAGTCCTGCAACTGCGCATCCGTCGGGTTGACCGACTTGCGCACATCGTCAGCAGAGATCACCGCATAGTCGAACTTCACCTTCGTTCCCTGAACCTTGTAGGCCTCACGCACAGCGTTGTCCGAAACCGTCACGCCGCCCGTAATCAAAGCCTGCAGGCGGTTCAGCTCCATGTCGCTCTTCACCTGCGACTCAAACTCCGCACGGCTGGTCTGGAACGCGCTCTGCACGAAGTTCATGTAGGCATCATCGCCAATGTATTGCCCACCCGGGAACAGATACTGCGCAAAAGGCCCAGTCTGCAACTCGCGCTTCAAATCCTCATCGCTCACCTGCAGGTGCAGGCGATCAGCCTCATGCTTCAGGATCGCGCGCTGCACCAGGATCTGCCCCGCGCGCTGCGACATATAAGGAAGCAGGAAGTCCGGAAGACGCTGCTGCTGCAGTTGCCGCTGCGCCAGTTGGTTTACCTCAGTCATCTTGATCGCTGTGCTGTCGCCGGCCAGCCGTCCAAAGTATCCCGGCTCCCGCACCGTCGCGAAGACGGCTGCATTGTCCGCCGAGGCATTATCAAAGATGCCCGGCACAAGCGTAATCACCATCGTGATAACAGCTAATCCAATAATGACGGCGAAGATAATCTTCGTGATGCGGTTGTCCTGCTGCAGAATACGAATCATGCTTGACTAAAGACCTTCACTTCGAGCGCTACCGTTCGCGTTGGCTCGGCAATGCGCATGCCCGGGATTTGCGGATTCCAGCAGAACCGTTTATCGGCCCAATGCCACGCTGGATGCAGGGCAAGCTGCAAGTATAAATCATCCCCCCTGAGGATTTCCTCGATCTGCTTTCCCCCACCTCGCCCCTCGCTCCCGTACCCTGTAAACGGCTTACTATCATGCGGATCAGCCCCCAAAGACTACAACTTCTGTGTCACCCTGGAAGCTCAAAACGCCGCTTCCATCGCACCTTTCGATGCTAATCTTGGCCCAGTTTTGCCGATCGATGATGTACCACTCCCCAGCATCGCTTTCCAAAGGTGACCCTTGGTTACTGCACGACTTCGCTCCTCGAGCGCTTTTTTCTACGCCTTTCTCTTTTCGGCACTGATCACAGGCTGTTCTAACCAGACATCCTCGAAGTCTCCCTCCTTCGCGATGACCCGGCACGGTTCTGTTCATGGCGGACAGCAGCCGGTGATCGGCGCGACCCTCCAGCTCTACGCAGTCGGAACCACTGGCGACGGCTCTGCCGCCACCCCGCTTCTTTCCACTGCGACGACCACGGATGCCAACGGAAGTTTCGACATCACCGGAAAGTACACCTGCCCCACAGGAGCCTCGCTCGTATATATCGTCGCCACCGGCGGAAACCCCGGCCTGACGCCGGGAACCAACAACTCTGCCCTCGACATGATGAGCGTACTAGGGCGTTGTGACTCACTGACCGCGTCGACATTTATCGTCATCAACGAGGCCACCACCGTGGCCGCCGTCTCGGCTCTCTCCCCGTTTATGACCTCTCCCAGTGCAGTAGGGTCTGCAACTGCAGATGCCTCCGCACTCGCGAACGCCTTCGCCCTGGCATCCGCGTACGTCAACACTTCCACCGGAACCGCCCCCGGCCTCAACGTCCCTGCGGGAACAGTCGTTCCGGAAGCAAAGATCAATAGCCTGGCAAATGTTGTGACCAGCTGTGTCAACTCGTCCGGTGGAGCCGCCAACGACGGATCTGCCTGCGGAACGCTGTTCACTCTGACTACCGTGTCAGGGCAAACGCCACCGACGAATATCATCACCGCTCTTGGCAATGTAGCGAACAACCCCGCCCTGAACACCGCCGCGCTGTTCAATCTCGCCCCCTCAGCCGCACCTTATCAACCGACTCTCACCACAGCCCCCGCAGACTTCAGCATTCAACTCTTAAGCACTGTCGGCGCTAGTTCCTCAGGTTCCGTCACCCTCTCGCCCACCACGCTGAACTTCTATCAGACCAATGTTCCTCAGACCATCACGATGACGAACGCCGGTCTAACGCCTGTCGTCATTCAAAGCATCAATATCAGCTCCTCAAACTGGTCGCAAACAAGCAACTGCGGTACCGTCCTGCCGGCGCAATCCATCTGCACCATCAATGTTCAATCGACGTCGTCCACTCTGGGCACATTCACCGGTACCTTGACCGTCGTCGATGACGACACCAACGATGCGCAAGTCGTCCAACTGACCACCGACAACGAAGTGCTGGCAGGTACGATCGATTTTGGGGCTTCGCCTATCGGCACCTCTGTTGCCCCTCTTAACGATACCCGTTTCAATTCAGGGGTCACCGTTGGCAATGTGCTCAGTGGCAATCTCACCGGGTCGAATCCAGACGCCTTTACTCTCTACGATCAGGTTACTGGGCCGCTATCGTCTCCTTTCAACTGCAGCGCGCAACAGTACTGCTCCCTGTTTATTCTTTTCAAACCCACTGCTGTGGGCACTCAATCTTCCTTATTAGTCACAAACGTTGGCACGTTCCTGTTAACCGGTACAGGACGCCCTCACGGCCCACATTTCTATTTCGACAATCCTCTTACCCCTCTCCCTTTGGACTTCGGGACTACTTCGCTCTGGCGGACGGTTGGTTCGACGGTGGTCATACTAAGCGACGGAGATGCCCAACTTTCGCTGCTGCCAGCTATCTCTGGACCCAATGCGAGCGACTTCACGTTGGGAGAAGTTCCCTGCAGCGCGATTGGGGCATTTCAATCTATTTTTGTAGGTAAGGCGAACTCTACTAGTCTGTATTCTCTGTTCTTTGGCCTTCCCATGAACTGCAACTTTGTGGTGGAATTCACTCCGTCTGCAATCGGACCTCGGACCGCAACCCTCACTCTGACTGACAGGGCCGGCTTCCAACAAACGCTCACACTAACGGGTAACAGCATTTCAAACTCGCCACCAACGGCCAATCCAACATCTCTGTCATTCGGCAACGTCCAAGTTGGCCAAAACGCATCGCAGAGCGTAACAGTAACAAGCGTCAACCAATCCGCTGTAACCGCGCAGATCTTAGGCTCCAATAACTACACGGTGCAGCCAGCAACCTGCGCTCAGGGAGCACCCACCTGCACATTCAATGTCACATTTTCACCAACGGGGACCGGACCGATTAGCGGTACGCTCTCTCTCGGTAGTCAGTTTTCGCCTACGAATACCTCAGTGCCACTTACGGGATCCGGAATTAACACCAGCTCCTCAGGTTCCATCACCCTTTCACCAGCCTCGCTAATCTTTTATCAGACCAACGTTCCCCAGTCGGTCACCATGAGCAATACAGGTCTGACTCCCGTGACCATCCAAACCATCAATATCGACGCAAACTGGTCCCAGACCAACACCTGCGGCACCGTTTTACAGGCGCAATCCATTTGCACGATCAATATCCAGTCGACCAACTCTACGCTCGGAACCTTCAGCGGAACTCTGACTGTTGTAGACGACGACACGAACGGCGCACAGACCGTTCAACTGAACACAGACAACGAAACGCTGGCGGGTACGATCGATTTTGGATCCTGGCCTATTGGCACCACAGGTAGCCCATCTCCCGCAGGCGTTTTCGCCGTTGACAATGTGCTCAGTGCCAATCTCACCGGATCAAATCCAGGCGACTTTACAGCATACGATTCGCTTCTGGGACAGTTGTCGTACCCTTTCAACTGCATTGGCTCCCCAACTTGCTTTCTGTTCACTCTTTTCACTCCCTCCGCTGTCGGGGCCCGATCTTCGTTGTTAGTTACAAATATCGGTACCTATCTCCTGACGGGCACGGGGCTCCCACATGGACCGCACTTCTCTTTCGAGGCCCCCAGCTACGACTTCGGCTCAGCTTCACCCGGTACTCCGGATTCGCTTCAAATTACGTTAGTCAGCGATGGGGATGCACAGGTGACGTTATTGCCTCCTGTGATCGGCGGCGCCAATCCAAGTGATTTCACCGTGACTCCGTGCGCTACAACTCAGCTCCAGCCAGTTACTTCCGCTTATGTAAAGCAACGCATTGCCGGGTTTCCATACACCCAGGGTGGCGGAACTCGTAACTCCTGCCTCCTCACTGTGACATTCACTCCGTCTTCAACAGGACCCAGTACGGCAACCCTCAGTGTGTCCGACAGCGTCGGATTAAGCCAGACGACAACTCTGGTAGGCAATGTCACCTCGAACCCACCACCAGTGGCTAATCCAACCTCGCTGTCCTTTGGCAGTGTGCAACTCGGCCAGGAAAATTCGCAATTTGTGACGGTAACCGGCACGAATCCGGCAGCGGTTACTGCCCAGATTCTTGGTTCCTCTGATTATTCGGTGCATCCCACCACTACGTGCGCTCAGGGCACAACCAGTTGCATCTTCTCTATCACTATCAACTTTTCGCCGACCTCAACCGGAGCAATCGCAGGCACACTCTCTCTCAGTAGCCAGGGCTCATCTACAAATACCTTGGTGCCACTTACAGGAACCGGCATTCAGCCGGCCGTCAGTTTGTCCAGTACGAATCTATCGTTCGGCACTCACAGCATTGGAACAACTTCTATCGCACAGACAGTTACGCTGACCAACACAGGAACTGCGCCGCTAAACATTTCGAACGTCACCCTAACAACGGCCAATTCCAGCGAATTTATTGTCTCCCAAAGCTGTCCAGGAATTGTGGCCGTTGGCCAGACATGCACGCTCTCGGTCTCGTTCGCCCCGCAGGTCGCGGGAACCCGAACGGGGACTCTCCAGATCTTCAGCGATTCTCCTACTTCACCCGACACCATACAACTAACCGGTGTCGCACAATAGAAATCCGTGTCCAAAAATAAAGTTGGAAAATCTGCAAAATTTTCAACACTCAAAAACTGTCATCCCGATGTCCACGTTTACCACGCATTCCACCACACTGAAGCCACAAAATAACCACGTTCAGTGACCACGTTTCCCAAAACACCCCTTAAAAACCCAGCAAAAACTGCAAAACCCCGGTTCCCCGGGGTTCAGCAGCATCCTCAAAAAAATCTCCAAAAAAATCCGAATTAATACCTGTACTGCGGGTATGCAGGATAGTAATAACCCGGAGGAGGCGGCGGAGCGTAATAACGCCGCCGTAACTGCTGTGGCTGCTGGCCCAGAGCAGGCAAACCCGCTCCCAGCCTGTTTAACTCAGCCTGCGACACCGTCGTCAACTCCGTAGGCTGCGTAAGTCTAAAGCTCACAATAGCTTCCGCCGGCATCGCGGTCTCGCCCTGCCTCGACGCCGACGAAACCCCAAGCCCCGCAACTCCGCCTATCCCCGCGCCAACCGCAGCCCCAACCCCGCCGCCGGCGACAGCTCCAATCACGGCCCCCAGTGCACTCATCCCCACCGTGTTGGCAACCGTATTTCCCGTCTTACTAACTCCCTGCTGCGACCATAGATCCGAAGCCAAAGGATAAGCCCGGTCCCCCAGCGTGACCTGCGTCAGTTGCAGCGAAAAACCACCCTCCCCCGTCAACTGCCCGCCACGACGCGCATCCGCCACAACCCCCTGCACCACAGCGCCCCGCGGAATCGCAATCGCTCCATCGGCAACCACATTGTTCAAAACAATCCCATCAAAAACCGTGCCAGGAGCGGTTTTTCTGCTGTCGATGGCTTGGTTGATCCGAACGCGAATGACCGATCCCGCAGGCACAATCACTGCATCACCGCCCCGCTGCGCCACCATAGGCTGTGCAGGAATCGGCTGCACTTCATAAGGCTGCCGATAAGGCCCGTAAGGTGCTGGCTGTGCAGGATAAGGAGCTTGTTGAGAAGGATAAGGCACCTGTTGAGCTGAATAAGGCCCCTGCTGAGAAGGATAAGGATACGGTGCTTGCTGCTGCTGACCAGCACCAGGCTGCGCGGGATAAGTCGGCTGACTAGGCTGATTCCAAACCTGTTGTGGCGGAGCGCCCGAGTCCTGTCCCTCCATGGGCCGCGTCCCGGTCGGCGGAGCTATAGTCCCATCTGACTGAAGATTCGGATTCGTCCCAACCTCATTCGAGTTCTGTTCCTGTGAGTTCTGTCCCTGCGGTGCTGCACCCGCAGCAGCAGAAGCATCACCACCTATCGTCAATTCATCAATAACCTTTTGCACGCCAGGGGCCTTGGACACAACATCCTCAGCCAGGGTTCTCGACGCTTCATCCCTCACCGACCCGCTTATCGTCACAACGCCATAAACCGTCGTCGTGCCAATAGCCTGATCCGCCAGCTGCGACTGGCTCGCCAACGCCTTCAAAACATTAGCTTCAATCTGGGCGTCCGGCACAGTTGCCGCGTTAGTTTGCGCAACTCCCGAAATACTAATCAGAAGCATCCCAGCCATCAAAAGTGGTGTCGCCACACGCCTAGAAATAACCTTACGCTGCCCCATAAAGAAAAAATCCTCCGCACCGTCGACGTTACTTCCGTCGTAAAACAGTGGTACTTATGAAGACTCTAAATGCAACAAAAAGTTCCGGCTTTCTCCACATCCGGAAGCCTTTTACTAAGCCATAGCCCGCACTAAGGTCGAATTGACTGGAGCCAGCAGTAACGGTATATTCAAAGAGCGGGGTGGAGCAGCCCGGTAGCTCGTTGGGCTCATAACCCAAAGGTCGCAGGTTCAAATCCTGCCCCCGCAACCAATTCAATCTAAAGAACTAAAGATTGAATTTGGGCTACACAATTTGCTCCAAAAAACCCACACAACCCCACGCTAAGCAGAAATGCTCGAGACCTCCGCATTTGCGATGGTTTTGGCGGGTAATACCATTTGCACGACTGCCCCGTGCGCCTTCCTCTTTTCCGTCATATAAGCATTCCCGTACTGCATGGTTGTGCTCACCTGGGCATGGCGCATGAGTTTCTGCTGCACGCCAATCGGCGCGCCGCAGACATCGAGCATCGAGCGGTAGCTGTGCCGGAAGGTGTGCCAGCCCAGGCTCTCGATACCGATCTTCTTGCCCGCTGGGACAAGAACCTCTCCCTGCAAAACAGAAGAGTGCCAGACCATGCCAGTGTTGGGGTTGGGGAAAACCCAGCCCTGCTCACCAGATGGACACAGCTCCTTCCACCGCAGAAGAATCTCCGTGAAAGCCGGATCGAGAGGCATTTCGTCCTCACTGTAGTCCGTCTTCACTCTTCCGATCCTTCCATGTACGGTTCCCCGCGTAATCATCAGCGTGCCCTCTTCAAAATCGAAGTCGGACCACTTCAACGCCAGAATCTCGCTGACTCTTAACCCCAGACACATGGCAATAATGACCATCGTGCGATACGGCTCTTCCAGCAGATTGCAAATCTGCTGAAACTGCTCCGGGGTGAGAATGCGCTTCTTTCTGCGCGGGCGAGTCGTGCCGCCTTTGATCTCAACAAGGCTAAGAGGATTGCGCTGCGCGGGCATTAGCTCCCACAACATCGCAAGTTCTAACACCCGATGAAACGCGGCCTTGACGTTCTGTTTGCTCTTGCGGGATAAGTTGAGGCCCTTCAACCACTCCTGAACTGCGAGTGGCTTGATGTCCGTCAAAAGCACCTTGCTCCAGGAGGGCCGCAGATGCACCTTAATGACGGACAAGTACCCCATCGTCGTACTGAACTTCAGACCTTCATCGACAGTCTCGCCGGGACGGTACGCCTTGATCTCTTGCAGGCGCTCGTCGGCGATGAACTTGTCGAGGACAGTTCCGAAGGTTGGCGACCGCTGAGCAATGTAAGCCTCGCTCCCGTTGATCTTCAACAGAAAGGCTTGCAACGCGCGGCGGGCGGCGCTTTCGGTTGGGTTTTCGACCGTACTGAATGTCTTTTGTCGCATCGGCAAACCCGGTTTTGAGTGATCGCGAAACCGGAACTCCCATACATCGGGGCCGGTCTTGCGGGACACTCGGCGTAATGATCCATTTTGAAAACGCTCGCGTGAATACTTCATTGCTCTTCTCCCGACTCACGCAGAGCGGCTGGCTGTGTCCATTGAACCTTGTTTTCGTTGTTAATAACAAGCTTCTCGTCCACCCAATGATTCAAAACGGAAGCGCGAAAACGCCATCGGCCAAAAACGCGGAATGCAGGCACCTTTCCTGATTGTGCCCTGCGTTCAAGAGTTTTCCAGTGCATCCCTAATAACGAGGCTGCCTCGCGCAGACTCAGGAGTTCCTCGAAACCGCTGGATTTCAATTTCGTGGATTTGTCTTTCCCTCGTAGGGCCTCTTGGTCGAGCTTTGATGGTGTCGATATGTGTGCCATTTGCCCTCACTCCTCAGGCTCAGCCGCGGAGCCAACGTGTGATGGGTTTAAGCCATGTCTTAAATTCGGTCAAATTTGCGCCGATTTGACCGAGTTTGCGAATTGCCCCACTCTGACACCGCGTTCTGGGAAGACGAAGCGGCCCTCCACTCCCTGCAAACGCCAAAGGAGGCATAACCGATGCATATTGCTGCGGACCAAAGCATTGCCGGATATCCAGCAAAGAGGGTGCGCGATTTTTTACGCACAAGACAGTCAGGAGCAATTTTTAACGAAGTAGCCCTGGGTCAACTGGCTCTGAAACCAAAAGCTGCCCGCGACCTTCTAAAAGAACTCGTGGTTATAGGGCTTATTAAGGAATACAGGAGACTTGATGGAGATTTGTATTTTGAACTGACCTGCCATGGACAGAATTTTGCGAATGCTTCCGCATCAGAACCAATTCATCGAAAGACTGCGAAACGTGTTCTGGCAGAGTTCATGCAACGAATGGAGCGAGTGAATGCTACCTCTGAATATCTCTACCGAGTGGATACCGCCATTTTATTCGGAAGTATGTTGTCCGATGTTGAACGCTTGGGTGATGTGGATGTTGCCGTCAACTTAGAACCGAAGGTCAGTGAGGAAACCGCATTTGAGGAATGGCAGATGGCGCGAAGACGTGCCGCTCAAATAGGCGGAAGATCTTTCTCCTCGTATGTTGCATGGCTTTATTGGCCCAAGGAAGAAGTTTTCAAGCAGCTCAAAGCAAGATCTCACAGCTTGAGCTTGTATGAGTTGTCGAATGTCAAAAATCTGCCCAACCTCTCCTATCGGGTATTGCTCGGAGACCCTGAACAACTTGCAGCGCTGATTCCAACCGGGAGGGTTGTTTAATACGAGAATTTGACGTGGTGAGTAGTCGGGTGCAGAATTATGGCGTTGACGTGCAGGCAGGTGTGTCAATCGTTCGATGAAGGCGAATGAAACGCTGTAAAACTCGAGGTGCGGTACTCTATTGAAGAGGGAGAGGTCTGCAAAACCTTTATGCGTCGGTTCGATCCCGACCCGCGCCTCCAAATCCTCTCAACAACTTAGGCCAGAGGCTCCAACCCTCTAGCTGCCGTTAAGCTGCCAATAGCGCAAAACCGCTTATGAAGCAGCCCTTTGCGCAGCCTTCGCGACAGAAAATCTGCCGCTCAACTGCCCCGCTCAGCGACTCGGCCGCCGCGTCCGCGGACGCGTCGAGAACGTGAGCGTAAATCTTGAGAAGAATGTCGGGCCGCGAGTGACCAAGGCGTTCCTGCGCTGCCTTGATCGGAACCCGCTCCTCCACCATCTGCGTCGCTCCCCAGTGCCTGAGGAGACGCCACGTGATGTGCGGAAGGCCAAGCTCGTCTGCCACCGGCTGAATGCGCCGGGCCAGAAGAGTCTCGTGCCAGATCGGACCGGGCTTCATGATCTTGCCCTTCTTAATGCGATTCGGAAACATCCAGTCGTCGTCCTGCGCCTTCATCCGTTCCTTCAGCGCAAGCAGACGTTCGACGTCTGCCTCCGTCAGTCGAATCGGGCGATTGGCGCGGTGGTACTTCGGCGTGTGCAGTTTGCCTTTGTTGACCGCACGCACCACCCACAGGTTCCTGGTCTCAGCAACCAGGTCCAGCCATTTGAATGCCAGCTCCTCCGGACGAATCGAAGTCACAGAGACCAGGTAGACCAGCGTGCTGATCGGCTCCTCCAGAGCGTTAATCAACTGGATGAGTTGATTGCCGGTCGGGAGTTTTTTCTGTTCTCTGATCCCCTCCGGAGGGAGATCGGCTCCACGTGCAGGATTGGACGTCGTGTATCCGTATTTCACAGCGGCAACGAAGATAGAGCTGAGCCCCCACTTCAGGTTCTTGAGGGTTTGAACCGCCTTGCCTTCGTCTGCCTTCTGGTTAAGGAATGTCTGTACTGCTTCGATCGAGATCTCGGACATCTGCATATCGCCGAACGCAGGGAGGTAGTGTGCCCGGATATTGGTTTCATAGCCGTGCACCGTCGTTCCCTTCTTGTTCACCAACTTCAGCGAACGGTATTTTGCGACAAAACCGCGAAATGTCATCATCTTCTTCGGCTTGCACTTGACATCGTTAATGGGTTCGAGAATCACGGCCAGCTTCTGCCGGGCGGCCTTCTCCGAGGAAATCTCCTTCACTGAACCAAGATTGACAGCCCTGCGTTTCCGCACTGTCTTCCCTGCCTCGGTGACGACATTTTCTCGATAGAAGCCCTCCCACCAAGCTGGATCGCCATCCTCACGCAACCGGACACTGCCGGTCTGGATTCGCTTTCTCTTCAATTTGAAATGCCCCTTTCCTTCGATTGGGGCACTTCCGCTGGGTGATTCCAGCGTAGCACTGACCGGGTGCCGTTCCCTCGCCCGGATATAAGTGGAAATCTTGTACGGATCGAACCGAATCCCGCGCCGCCCAAAGCGCACCACAGGCAAGGGATCGACAGCGTCCTTCTTCGTCCGCGTATACACCCAGCCAGGCGTAACCCCGAATGCCTCGCACAGCTCTCGCGCGGTGAAGAGCTTTGGGGGTTTCAAGGGGCGATCCTCATCAAGCCGTTCGGCGATGAAGGATGGAGTAACGCTCATCTCGCTCTAGGTCCTGTGGAATTTCCTTCCCGAACGCTGGCATGATCGATTCCTTCCGAAATTCGGTCAAATTCACCGAAAACCCGAGATTTTCCTCGAATTCTGACGCCTAGCCCTGCAAATTTGACCGAGTTTTGGATTCGCCCCATCCTTCGACCGCGGTCTGAGGAGGAATCCATGCAAGAGCGGGCAAAGAGGCTGGCCATCGCGGTTGTGCTCACGGCGGCCGATGTCGCCACCTTCAACAACTACTCCGGAGTGATCTGGCGGACCTGGGATCAGGACCCATGGGCCAAGGCGGTGCTTCTCGCTCTCCTCGTCCTTTGGATCTCATCGACGGTCGTCATCTGGAGACATGTCTCCAATGACCTGCGCCAAACCCTTCGCCAACGGGATCTCGCCCTCTTCCGCGACCCTGCGCTCGCTCCCGGCCGCCCGAGGAGGCAGAGCGATGTTTGATTCGCTTGAAGAGCTCTCTGCCAAACTCGCAGCAACCGGCTACTTCATCGACCGGGTTATGGCTCAGGTCGTTTTCCTGGCCATAAGGCTCAAGAAGCCTCTCCTGCTTGAGGGGCCGGCCGGTTCCGGAAAGAGCCAGTTAGCCGTCGCGGTCGCGCAGGCAGCCGGAACACCCGTTGAACGCTTGCAGTGTTACAAGGGCGTCAGCGCCAAGGAAGCGATCGGCGAATTCGATGAGAGCCTCCAGCGGCTCTACATGGAGTTCTCCAAACAGGAGAGGAAGAGTTGGCGGGAGCTGCTTGGAGATCTCAAAAGCCGCGATTTCTTCCGTCCGGGACCATTGATGAGGGCGCTCGAATGTGAGCGGCCTTGCGTACTGTTGGTCGATGAGCTCGACAAAGTTGAGGACAGCTTCGAAGCTTTACTGCTTGAAGCCCTCTCCGCCTGGCAGCTATCCATTCCGGAGTTTGGGACTGTTCAGGCCACGAGTATTCCTTTCGTCGTCCTGACTAGCAATGAGGAGCGCCGGCTGGGCGACCCGATTCGAAGGCGAAGCCTCTATGTTCGGGTCGAACATCCCACGCCTGAACGTGAGGCGGAGATCATCGCGAGCCGTACCCCAGACGCGACTCCAGCCTTCCATCGCGAGATCGCCGGGCTGGCCCTCTCGTTTCGGAACTATTCCCTCGAAAAACCGCCAAGCGTCTCGGAAATGATCGATCTCGCAAATGCTCTGCAAGAGCTCGGTCTCGACCATGTCACCGCCGAACAGCGAGACGTTCTCCTGCCCTTCCTCGCCAAGACTGAGAGGGACCGCCGTCACCTCCTGCTTCGCGAGGGATTCACGAGTTTACTTCTCGACGGGGCGCGCTTCGCCAAACAGATGACGGCGCCGGAAGGAGCTGAGGCATGAGATGGCTTGTGTCCCTTTTACTTCTGGCGATGCCGCAACTTGCACTGGCGGCAGGAGACACTTCGTCTGCGGAAAGATTTGTGGAGCACTATGCGGCCCACTACCGGATCCCGCCCGAGTTGGTCGCAGCGCTGATCGATGTCGAATCGGGTTGGAATCCCGACGCTCTCTCGAACAAAGGAGCGATGGGATTGATGCAGCTTATGCCGGCTACAGCGCGACGCTTTGGCGCCTTTCAACCCTTTGACGAGGAGCAAAACATCGCAGCGGGCACACGGTATGTGACGACCCTCATGTGGGAGTTTCGTGGCGACCTTCGACTCGTCGCCGCCGCCTACTTTGCCGGCGATTACTGGATTGGAAAGAAGCGACTGAATTACCAGAACCCCGATGTAGTCGCCTATGTTCAAGCGGTACGGCGGCGTTACCTGATGCGCAAATATGCGGCCGCAAGGCCTCCAAGGAGATAACAAGCCATGAAGCTTCGCAGGTTTATACCGATCGTAGTTCTGCTTCCTTTGTCGCTCAGAGGCTCGGAGCCTGTCCCGCCAGCACGGATCGCAACCGTCGTCATCAACCCATCGGAGGTCACGCCGTTACATTTGCGGCCCGAGTTCGACAGTGTCATTCGTATGCCGGAGGAGATCACATCTGTGGTTCTTGGCAGCCCCGAATCGTTCAAGGCGGAGCACAACGAGGGGGAGCCCAGGTATGTCTACGTCAAGCCGATCACGAGAGACCCTGCCGTATCGAACCTGATGATTGCAACCAAGTCAGGGACCCATGTGACTTTGGAGCTGATAAGCGATGGTGCTAGCGGGGGCAGTTCAGCTCAGGCGATCGACTTTCTAATCGAATATCGTGCTTCTCACGGATTTCTTGTCGCTTCTACGCCGGCAGCTCTCTCAACGGTGTCACCGACTCATCCCATAAAACCCGACGACAGCGCCGGGACTGTCAATGTGACAAACACGTCTGCCCTGGACGAAGAATACGCCCAACAGATGCGCATCAATGCGCCGTCATGGACACACTGGGAGGGCAAGCAGATCGAGACCGCGATCGGTGAGATACGGCAATGGAACAATCAGGTAGCCGTCTCATATTCCGTCTTGAATCCCTCAGATCAGCCGGTTGAGATCGTGCCGCCGCAAATTCAGATCACCGGACGCAAACTCAGCAAAGAGAAAAAGGAAGGCAAAAGCACCACCTCGGACCAATTGCAGATCCGTGAGTACCGGCTCAGTAAGACAAGACTTGAGCCGGGCGAACGCGCAGATGGCGTTGCTGTCTACGATCGGCCCAATTTCAAGCAGTCGACGGAGAAATTGTTTCTTCAACTCGCGCAGGCCGACCAGGTCGATCGCCCCATCCTGATTCGTCTGCCATTCACCCCCGCAGTTGCGACCAACAGCCACTAGAGAGGACCGCCATGAATATCAATGAGAGGAACGGGAATCAAAGTCTTCCTGTAGATACCACCGAACTTATCGGCGAACAGCACGAGACGTTACCGCATCCAAAGCTCAGCCTTTACCCTGAACCCGAGCCGATCGCCGCTCAATCGGAGACGCCGGAACCGGAGAAATATGCGACGCGAGCCGATCTCATCGGCAAATCTGGACTCGACAAGAGGAAATTGATCATGCTCGGCGGGGGCCTGCTGGTTGCTGGACTCTTCTTTGCATTCACGGCGATAGCCGGCAAATCCCCGGTGAAGAGGAAACCGCAGAATACTCCTCAACAGGCCAGTCAACAGGCACCGGATCGCCCAAAGGGGAGCGTAACTCCATTGATGGAGACGGTGCGAAAACCATCGGCGGACAACGCTAATGGCCAGCTTGCACCTGGTGATATTAAACGGACACAACCGTCGAATGGAGCTACAACGGCTGACGTTCCATCCTCGACGGACCAACGATCGGCGAAACCGCCAGCCGGCTCCCTCGCATCTGTCCCTTCATTCTCCGACACTCAACAAAAATGGGAAGAACCGCGGCCGTATGGAGGCTCAGGGGAATCGACGCCATCACAAACTCAGCAACAACAGAGCCTGCTCAAAGAACCCTCTCTCGTATTCGTCAAGAGCCAAACTCAGAGTCCGTCGCCCGCCGATCTCAAGCAGGGCCAGAACGATGACGATGCGCCTGTACTCGAGATGGCGCCTGGAACGCGGATTCTCGCCAAGCTTCAGACCGAGATATCAAGCGCCGACCCCACTACGGTCGTGGCAGTCGTCCAATATACATACGCCATTGGGGACCAGGTGATCGTCCCTGCAGGAGCTCTCATCTTCGGTCAGCTGACCCATGCTGACATCTCCGGATATGTAGGAGTCAAGTTCAATGAAATACAGCTGGCGGATGGTCCGAAAGAGAAGATCGACGCTGTCGGCAAAGCCTTGGATATGGGTCCAATCAAAGGCACTGTCACAGGCAAGAACACTGGGAAAAACTTTGCGATTAGGGCAGCTTCCGGAATCGGTTCCGTGGCCGCTATGCTGGTCGGCAACAATACCAGTTCTTCCTTCTCCGAACAAGACCTTCTACGAGAGAGGATCGCACAGAACATCGGCAATGCAGGCGATTCCGAGCTGTTGGGCTTGAACGCCAACAGCCGTGTGACCGTCTCAGTCGCTGCTGAGACACAGATCTACGTCGTCTTTACCAAACACGAGCAGACCCCCTCGACCCTGCGTAGGGTAACACCAACAACTCCCTGACAATCCGTCGAGGTTCATTCCGCCCTGGCTGATATGCCAGGGCAATTTTTGTCTGACCTCTCGTGTTCATTCGACACTCAGAAAACACACTTCCAAGCATTGAGGTCAATGATCTAACAGGAGACCCCGCGAGAAGGATAGATAGAATGTGGGGCATGAAGTGGCCCATAAAGACAGCGCTCGCCGCTTCATTGCCGATAGAGGCGATAAACTTCTGGCTTTTAGCCCCGCCCATTGACGTCGGGTATCCGCCGGCCACACCTTGGTATATAAATCTGATTGGTCTCCAGTGGGTAATTCTTCATCTGCCAGGCTTGCGCTCGCTCAATTTGTTCGAACGTGTTTTCGGCTGTCAACAGCTCAACATTGTTATGGGATGTCGACGCGTCGATACTTCCGTATTGTCTGTGAGCGGCTACCTCGCCACAGCGTTATTGCTCATCGCTGTGATTCTTGGCTTTCGTTGGATTGCTCAACTTACCAGAAGGTAAACCGAGGGACCAAGCCCGTCCCACAACAACCCTTCCATGATCCACTGCGCTCGATCCGCGATCGCATTCCTTGCCCCGATCCGCTTCCGGACCAACGCGAACAATGATGGTCCACTTCGCGCGCGATCCGTTGTCATGCTGATTGCCTCAGTCCGCGTCCAATCCAATGTCGGGTTTCATGGCTCAGTCTGCGCCCGGACCAACATCGAACTCCATGCCCCCCTGTGCGTCCAGACCATCACCGGTGTCGATAGCCCAGTACGCGTCCGCCCCATCATCGCGCTCCATGCCCCACTCCGCGTTCGGACCAAGTACTGCATTTCGAGATCTGCGGTTCAATCCACGATACAGCACCAATCCTTAGGGAAATCCTCTCGGCCAATCGATTATGTAGATCAAACTACTTGCCTCTTGAGTTCGCTCAATGACGTGCAATGTTTAAGGGAATTGCCGTGGCCATGAGCGCCGCGGACCATATGCGCTGGTTATTGGGAGTCTCAGGCCAAAATGCTGTCGCTTCCAGCGGTTTCGCAATTTGACCGAGCAGCGGTTCAGCCACACTCTTTGCTTCGACACGGATGCCCGGAGCAGCCGCGTCCAGGAGAGAAAACGTATGAGAACCGCACCAGCATTCTGGCGGCGCTCACCGGTGTCCGCCACACCATCCACAGCAATCGTCTTCCGACCCGATGCAACGAATTGGGTTCGCGCCGCCCTGATGTTTGCCTTGAGCCTCATCCTCTTTGCACACCTTGTCGCTCCTCTCGCTGCAAGCGCACAAAACCTTGGAACCGCTCCAGCATTCAACAAAGCGGTACAGGGCCAACAGGCGACGACAGTCGAAGGCACGGTTCTCAACATCGTGAACTGGGGCTGCAACGTCATCGCTCCCGTCATTGCTGTCGCTTGCCTGGGTATTGCCGGCTGGCACTTCAAAAGCGGCCGCGGGTATATGGGCTGGGGAGTCAGCGGTGTCGCCCTCATGGTCATCTCTGGCCTCGGGCGTATGGCTGAGGGCTTCATCACCCAAGCGCAGGGCATTAACTAACCGGGGTGAACGACGATGCCTGTGCCGCAATTCCTTTTCGATCTTCTCCAGTTGCTGTTTGATCTCGCCGTTCCTGCGGCATTCTGCACGCTGGCTGCTGCGGGCGTCAGTCTGCGGCACGAAGGAGGCACCAACTTCCATATCGGTGGAAGGACCGGGAAGTGGATCTTGTGGACTGTTGTCTTATTGACCATCCCACAACTTCTCTCGTGGATTACGGCACAGGGCATCAATGTTCCATCCGGTAGTGGATCAGTGGGGACCAGCTGGCTCGCGAGCATAGAGACGATCTTTAAGAACTTCGTTAACCAGATCGTTGTCGCCAAGCTGGTACCTATCCTTGCTGGTTACTTCGTTCTCAAGGCCACTCTTGATGGAGCCTCAGGAGAGAACCCGCTCGGATCGATCGTTGCCGCCATCTTCCTCATGAGCCTTTCCGCTACCATGCAGCTCTTCCAGGGCTGGAACTCGGGCGGCCAGTACGCGACGACCGACATGCTTGGGTCGCTGTGGAATTACATCGTGGGTCAGATCATGCCCGCAGCGGCCGGCTTGGCGTGTGTGGGTGCAATCATCAACCTTGTTCGTCACCGTCCGTCTTCGCGGCTAATCTTCGCTGCGATCGGCTTCCTGAGCGTGACCGGCCTGCTGAAACTTTTCCAGGCCATGGCGGCTTGAGGGTCCTAATCATGAGTCTTGATGGAGCCATCACGAACCTCGCGTCCTGGGCCGGAAATACGATGATGCCGACGTTGGCAGGAATGTTCTTCGCAGGCGCGGTCTATCGCTATAGCAAGGGCGGACCGTTTGAGCATCTCCTCTATGGGGGATTCGGTTCATTGATGTGCTCGGGAATGCTGCGGGCTCTCGAAGGATTTGTTCAGAACGCTGGAGCCACAAACGCCGATGCCTATTGGACAGCCGTACTGAACCTCGTGAACTGGACCGCGAACGTAATCCTTCCCGTCTTTGCCCTGACTCAACTCGGCGCGATGGCATTGCACATGGGAGGAGTGCTGACGGAGATCTATCCGGGATCGACCTGGATCAAAAAATTCATTGCAGCGATGGGCGCCCTGATGATCTCCGGCATTGTGCGCCTCGCCGAATCGATGATCACGCAGGCGCACGGAATCTGAAAGGACAAGATGAGTCTCGATCTCACACCGGTACACCGAAATCTGCACACGCGGGTGACGTTCCTGGGTCTTGAATTTGAGGACCTGATTCTCGTGCTCGCACTCGCGGCGTTGATGAATCTTCTCGCGCACTTCGTGAGCGACACCGCCCGCGTATTCGGCATGCCGCTCAACGTCTTCATGGAGTTCATCGTGCCGCTTCTCAGCGTACCGTTTCTGATTTTGTTCAAGTACGGCAAGCCGAAGGGCTACCTTCTGGACCTCATACGTTCTTTCCTCTCGCCGCACGCATGGTGCGCACTTGAACGAGATTCGGAGTTGACGCAGTCTTACATCGCCGACGAGGAGGAGTAAACGTATGCAAGCCTCAATCGAGAATCAACCGGACGGAACCATCGCTTTGCATCTCGATCTGGATGCGGCTCGAGCTGCGTTCGCGAGCATCATCTTCGCTTCGCGCTTCCACAAAGACATAGCGCCGCTCGCGCAAATCGTGGAAGAAAGATGGAACACCTACAAGCGCGGGCGTGACTCAGGGAGGACCGCATGGCGTTGACCTACGCTGAACACGACAAGCGCTTGAAGGTCCCAGCCGTGTGCGAACTCCTGCCTCTGCGTGACCTCCCTGACGGCGACAACATTATGGTGCGCACGAATGGAGCCTTTGTCGCCGGGTATGAACTCAAGGGAGTTCTGTCCTACTTCGCTACCGACGGCGATCGCAACGACTCGAAGGTGAAGCTCGAGGCCCTGTTTCGGAGCGTGCCGGATGTGAGCATGCGAATTCAGTTCCGGTATGAGATCTCAGAGCGCCTTGGCGATTTGTTCGAGGGCTATCTGGATCAACAGCGGACCGAGATCGCTGAGGTCATGGCTCTCGACGCTCACAGGTTGAGAATGTGGCGGCAAAAAGAAGAGAGTGGCTACTATTTCGAGCCTCGCCTCCACGTGTACTTTATCTGGGACCCCAGGGTCCACGCCAGGCTCTATCACTCGGCACAACAGAATCGGAAGCTTGGAGGCTTTACCGTTAGCCAAAAGAAGGCCATTCAACGGACCCGAAAAGAGCACGAAACCTATCTTGCTGAATTCGAGTCGATCCTTCGCGGCGTTGAAAGTTCGATGGAGGTTGCCAGCCTCGGACCCCGCCGAATCACAACGCAGGATCTGTTCGAAGAGCTTAAGCACTCCCAGCATCCAACCCGCCGCGATCGCAGACCCTATATCCCCGGCGAGGAGATGCTTGTGTATCGAAGTGCACGCGAACAGGCCACACAGTCGAGCATCCTCAACGAAACGGAGACCTACCTGAACATCGATGGCTATCTGTATTTGGTCGTAAGTCTCAAAGAGCTCCCTGATGCCACCCTTCCTGGAATGCTGCAGAAGTTCTCGACTCTTGGCTTCCCGGTGATAGTAAGCGGGCAAGCGGTAATCCCGGATCAGGTGAAGGTTCTCAAGAGCTACAAAAAGCGGCTGCAGAAGATGACGGCCGCACAGAAGGACGCAAATGGCAACTTCAAGGTAAACCCGGAGGCCGAAGTCGCTCAGGCTCAGCTTCTGCAGGTGCAGCGCGACATCATCTCCAGTTCCCTCAAAACGGCAAAATTGAGTTTGTCGGTGGTTGTTCGGACCTCACGACCCGCCACAACGTTCGGGAAGCTCGAGCAAGCGGAGCAGGAACTCGCCAATCGCACGCAGGAAGTGCTGAACGCCTTTACACACATGAATGGCGCCAAAGCCGTGATTGAGACGATCGCGAAGCGGCGTATCTATCTTGGCACACTGCCGGGAATGGGAGAGACCGACAAACGGGAGCAGGACATGCTCTCCTCGAACGTGGCGGATCTTGTGCCGGTTGAGATGCCTTGGACGGGAACGCGTCGTAGCCCACTCATTCTCTTCGAAACACCCTATCGTCAACTCATCCCTTACTCCATGTTCGACCCGGAACTCTCAGACGCAAATGGGCTGCTGATGGCTACCACCGGAGGAGGCAAGACGCTATTGGCGCAACAAATCCTCTTGATGGCGGCTCGTAGCAATGCCTTCATCTCGATTATCGAGAGCGGCGATTCGTACCTTCCTCTGATCGAGCTGATGGGTAGCGAAATGATTGAGGTGTCGCTCGACAGCGACGCGACCATCAACGCCTGGGACCTTCCAAAGGGCGAACTTAGACCCAATAACGACAAGGTTTCCTATATTAAGAACCTTGCCAGGCACATGCTGGGAGAGAACACACCTCCCGATCTCGATATTGATCTTCTGGACAGCGTGTTGCTGGACGCGATCGTTGCCACGTATAAGCGCTGCAGCTCCAAGTCCTCAAACCCGATACCACTCTTCGGAGACTTCGCCGCGGAGCTCGCTCACTGGCAGGACCGGGACCGCAATCAGAAGATCAATGAGATGGCTCGTCTGGCCGCGACCAAACTTCGGGTTTGGGTGGATGAAGGGCCTTATGCAAAGCTCTTTGATCGCCCAACGACAGTTCCGCTCGATAGTCCCTGGCTCTACTTCAATATCGAGAAATTAAAGAACGACCCCAGGCTCGAAGGCGCCATGAGCCTTCTGATCACGCATGCCTCGACGCATCGCGCCTCTGGCATGACCGGCCGGCCCAGCTTGAGCATGATGGACGAGTGCAGGATCGTCCTCGATACCCCCATCCTGGCGGCAACCGCAGAAAAGGAGTTTCTTACGGCTCGTAAGCGCTACGCGAGCGTATGGCTGATCGGCCAGAATCCCGAACAGATCGTCGGCACCCATGACAAGCCGAATCCACATGGCATCGGCATCGCGAAGAACGCCAGCACCAAGATCATAGGCAAGCAGCCAGGCGACATGACTGCACATCGGGAGCACATGCACCTGAACGAAACTGCGATCAATCAGATCAAGGGCTTTGCTCAGCCTAAAAAGGGCCACAGTGCGGAGTTTTTGATCGCCATCGGAGAAAAATCCGAATCAACGCACGTCATTCGGGTTGCGCCGACGCCGGTCGACTACTGGATTACGACGACCTATCCACGAGAGCGTGCCTATCGGAAGTGGTGGCTGCAGGAGCACAACAATATGCCCTTGCTGTCTGCGTACGAAGCGTTGGCACAACTCTACCCACGCGGTCTTGCAGACTTGGCACCCCTTCCCGAGGAACGTTCGGGTGACGTACTGGAGGCTCTAACCCAATGAATCACTACGACGAATCAGCATCCGTGAAATTGTTGCTCAACGGTGAAGCCGTTGACATCGAGACTGTAATTGACCGGCCCCGTAAGCGGAGCGTCCATGGGAGAGGACTGCTTGCGCTCGGATGGATCGCGCTGGCCGCCTGCTTCACAGTCACGCCCACCGCTCACGCTCTTGGACTCGACATCTTCAAGCAGATCTTCGGCTCGATCCAGAATGACATGGGCAAGTCTCTCGCAGCCATCAATCAAATATCGCAGTCGATTCAGAAGCTCTACCAGACGACGATGTGGCCTTTGGCGGCTATCAATCAGGCTCGCGGATTTGTCTCCAATTCGATCAGCAGCTTCCGCGGGCCCATGACTCAGATGTTCAACACTCCAATCGCCAGTGCCGTCACTCCGGGCCCGCAGCAATTCGAGTCCATCTTGCACAGCCGCCTCTCGTCGCAGATTCCATCGCTCCAGACGAGCTTCACAACCAACTACGGATCGGTTCCTCAGGTAAACGTAGCCTCGCCTCAAGACCGGGTCATGATGGACATCGATGATGCGTTGGGCCAGGAAAATCTTAAGACAACCCTGATCGTCGATCAGGCAGGCGACGTGATTCTCAACACTGCCAACGATATGGAGAACCAGGTGGCGCTGAGTACGCCGGGGTCCAATCCGTATCTGACGGCGCAGGCTCAAGTCGCGAATCTCCGTTGCCAGGCATACATGCAGAAGATGTTGGCTGCGGAGCTGCGCCAGGAAGCGGGGCGACTGGCACATGACAACGTGCTGGTGAAACGCCGGACCTCGTCCACCACGGGGCTCAACGGTCTGATCTCAGGGGCTCTTACACAACGGTGAGGAAATTACTATGACGGATCCAAAGAGAAATCCAAATAAGCTGCGCAAGCCATTCATCTGGCGAAAGAAGGATCAACAGCCGCCGGAGTCATTCAAGCTCGCGCCCGATCTCGAGACAACTCAGCGGCTGGAGCGGCCCTGGTACCGATCAACAATCCTGAAGACTGCCGCCGTTGCGCTAGGCATTCTGGTTATCATCCCGCCCCATGCTCATGGACAGTTTGGTCTTGATACGGCGGCGATTCTTGCTGCCTTGTCTAAGATGCAGTCGCTCATGAACACATACATGGCGAAGCCGCTTCAGACAATCAATCAGTACGAACAGACGACCGCCAAGTACGAGCAAGAGGTCATGTACCCGATTGCCTCAATCAACCAGGCGCAGAACTCAGTCTCTCAGTTCGAAAGTCAGTTCGGACAGATCAGCAACATGTTCCATGTAAACATCTCAAGCGCCACGTTGCCTCAGTCCCAAAATCTCGAGTCTCTTCTGCTTTCGCACAATACTGGAACCGTTCCGACAATATCGTCCCAATTCCAGAGTGTGTATGGCGTTGTCATGGCGCAGAACGCGGCTTCGCCTGCCACTCGGACCATGACCGACATGACCGATGCACAGGCGCAAGACGCCATGAAACGGGCAGTCGCCATTGACGCCTTGGCCGACGCTGAGCTGGCAGAGGCCGATCGGATGGGTCAGCAGATCTCGGCGTCTGCACCGGGGAGTGCGCCAATCCTTGAGGCAGAGGCCGATGTCTGGGTCGTGCGAGCGAATGCATACACACAAGCTGCCCTTGCCGAGCTCATGCGGACGCGGGGGATTGACCTTGCCAATCAGAGCAAGATTGCAAAGGTCGGAGCAGCGAACGGAACCAGTACAAACGGCCTCATCAATGGGTCGCTGACCAACAGGTAGTCACTATGTCGCATGCGTTTGTCCATCCCGGAGTGTCGATGCTCGCGTTCTTCCAGGCGACGCAATTGAACCTGTTTGAACGCTTCCTGACGCAGGCTGTTGCGGGGATCAACTCCACCAACATCACTTCCGGGATGCAGCAAATCGCATACGTGGTTCTACTCGTAGGATTTCTGTGGCAGGTATACCAATCCGCGCTGCGCGGCGGCGATGTACGTGGGCTGGGAACGAACCTCATCAAGTACATCGTAACCGCGATCGTGGTGATGAACTACAGCTCTGTATTCACGACGATCAATCAGGGATTTGTGAATGCCGGCAACTGGATCAGCAACGCGTCGGGGGCCGGCAATCTCTTTCAGAACTGGGCCAACGACCTGCAAACGCAGTTCAACCAGGTTGGCTTTCAAAAACTGTGGGGCCTTGTGTCCGCCGACCTCCCAGGCTTGATCGATGCCATCTTGATTCTCGTTGCATACATTCTTTATCCGGTTGTCATGGTCATCTTTGGATTCTTCTACATCTTCTACGGCTCAATCCTCTACATCTTCGGACCAATCGTGATCGCACTTATGCCCTTGGGAGGGGCGAACCGCCTCGCCAAGTCATATATCGAAAATGTCATGATCTGGAACGCCTGGCCGATTCTGTATGGCGGTTTTGGCGCATTGCTCAGCGCCATCCAGATGGGTCAGATCGGGCAGATGCTAAACCAGAATAATTTTCTTGGAGGACTAGGAAATCTCGAGGGTTCCTTCCTGATTGGAATCGCCAGCATCATCTTCTCATTAGCGATAGCGGTCATTCCGTTCATTGCTAAGCGCATCGTCAGTGGCGATGTCGGTGCAACTGCAGGGACCCTCCTCGGGGCTGCAGCCACGGCGTTGACGGCCGGTGTCGTGGCCGCTGAAGGCGCAGCCGCTGGAACTGCCGCTGCTGGTGGCGGCAGTGCTGCAGGAGGTGCAGGCACTGGAGCTACCACTGCTGGGAGCACCACCACGGCTGGAGGCGCAGGTGGCGCCCAAGCCGGAGCCGCAAGACAGTCTGCGGCTCCAAGTGGGAATCAACCTGCGCCTGCTCAACGAGTAGTGAGCGCATCTTCCAACCAGACCGATGCGAGCACAAGCAACCAGACTCCTCAAGGGACTAATACTCAAAGTGCCACGGGGGGTGCTAGTGGTAGCTATGAAGTTCAGTCTTCTTCGGGACCCGGCACTGCACGATCTCCAGGCCCAGAATTGGACTCAACCTCCTCGACGATAGGAGACGCTCATGCTCAGCAGATTCGTGACGAGCTTCAGAATTTAGGAGGAAGTGCTAAAACATCATCGCCCCGTACACCTTCGCGGAATGGCACCTCTTCAGGTCCGCAAAGCACTGGTTCCGCCACCTCCAACCGTGGATCGGGCTCCTCGCCTGCGAGCAGCCGATCTTCAGCTCCCAGAGCCAGCCGGTACAACATCGCTTCCTGGGGTGCGTATCACGCTGCGCGACTCGCCACTCAGGGTGCAGTATCCGGGGCCAACGCCGTAGGAGAAGCAAGCAGCAAGGCTATGAGCGCGGTCAAAGATCCCGTCAGGACTGCGGGAGCAATAGGAGGAGTCGCGGGGAAGGCCGCTGCTTCAGTGGCCAATGCCGCTTCAAACGCCTCACGAGTAGCCCAGACTGTCACCGACGCGGTGTCACACCCTGGTCAGGCAGCCCAAAGGGCCACCCGGGCCGCAGCCGGAGCAGTGACCGGTGCCGTTGAGAATACAACTTCGACCGTCAGAGCTTCTGTCAAGGCGGCCAAATCGGGCTTTTCTGACAGCTACGACCAGGCACGACGCGACAACGAGAGAAACACTTAGAGCCTACGAGGAGTGAATCATGACTAACGCGAAATCAATCACGACCGATCCCGAGCTCGCAGCCCGGCCGAAATACTATGTCCCATACGGTGCTGAGATAGCAAGCGGCAACAGGGCCTGGGTACTTGCCGCTCTGATGAGCATGGTCGCACTGGCATCGCTCGTGATGTTGTTTTTCGTCCGGATGCAGCCCCCTACCGTCATTCGGATTGGGCCCACCGGAGAGGCTGTGGTGTTGGGCAAGTCCGGTTCTGGCTCCCAGAGCAACTCAACCGCGAGCGGAACGGATGCTTTCCTCGACCAGGCCTTTGTGAAGCGGTTCCTTTCGAACTATCTGAACTACTCGCCGGCGAATGTTGATGAGCGGTGGGCCGCAAGCCTCAACATGATGACGCGTAATTTACGAAGCTACACCATCAAGGCAATGGCTGATGGCAATATCCGCGGGAAGATCGAAGATGAGCAAACACAATCGGTCTTCCATCTGCGAGAGATTGATCCTGACCCCGGTGATCCCCTTGCCTTCCTCATCTACGGCGTGAAGGATGTCCATCACCTCACCAATGGAACCGAGGTCACCGACCACTTCGTCAATGAGTACCGCGTGAGACTCATTGCCGATCGTCGCTCCGATGTCAACCCGGATGGCCTCTGGATCGCAGAATACAGCGAGCGCCCAATTGACGGGGAGCGGCGTGACCATATTCTTGCCGCTTCTGATCGCGAAATTACGAATGAATAAAGGAGCAAAAGATGGAAACAGCATTAGCGAAACCGGCGGACGAGAAGCCACAACTCGTCCAGCCCTCAAATGCAAAGCGCGGTCGAAAATCACGACAGCCTGAGGAGGTGGCGAGGTTCTTCCTCGCCAAGGAGGGGTCATCGCCAGCCAAACCGGAGCTCGGTCAGGAAGCAGACAACGAGAGCGATGCGTTGATTAAGGCATTTCAATCCAAGGGAGGCGTGATCTATGTCGTCACAGCTTACCGTGCAGAAGCAGAGGTGCAAGGGGGAAATCCCGTTCTTGTGAAACGCCCCCTGGAGAAATAAAAGGCGAGTTGGTCAGCCGCGAATTTCAAAGAGGAGACACACCTATCACTAGGCCACTGTCAGCCTCTCTTGAACCCTTATCGCAGCGGCGATGAGGAATTCCACGCTGACCCGGTTTCTTCCTTGAGACTTGGTTCGGTTTACATCCACCCCTAACACGGGCAACCAGGACGAGAGGGATACGGAACTCGGGACAGCGAGATCTCCCAATCACTCCTCTGGAGCGCCAGACAAGTGAGGAGAAACGATGACAGCGAATAGCACACAATCCGCCACGATGGATTCGAAGCTCATCCTTGAGCTGAAGATCGACGCGAATGGAGAGGTCTATCGTAAGGCCACCAAACTAGCCAGGAAAGACACGCTCGAGGGAAAACTTCTCGCGCAGCTTTATCCCGCCATTCATGTAGCGCGTGTCAGCGTGCCCATGGAGTTGACGCCCTATGAGCAATCGTTGGTCGAAAACCGAATGGCGCAACTTTCCTACGGAGGAGTGGAGTACAAGCTTGTGGGTGCGAGCGGATCCGCGAAGGATGGAAGGTTCTACTTCGTGGATCAGGCATACGCAAAGTCCATCGCTGAGCGCTTTCAGCATTGGCCGGAGGCAGCGATCGTCTATTTCTCGATCCTCATCTCCGACTGCAAGCTTGTCGTGACGGAGCCCGATCTGCGTATTGTTGTTGTCGAAGACCACGTCTTTGGCACCAACGATTGTCGCGGATGGCTTCGCGAATCTCTCTACCGTAAGCTCCATCTCAGCACCGATCGATTCTGCCAGTTCCGTCTGGCGTTCGATGCGCGTGAACCTAAGCAAGCAAAAGGCGCTGTGAAGGCGACGAGCGATCGCGTGGCTGACAAGCTCGGGATCGATATCATTCTTCCGGAAAGTGCCTGTAAACCCAGTCTGAAAGGAAGTGTTCGCTTTATCCCTCAGATTGGAACCTCTGGTCGGCTGTTTACCGGTCCAGCAGTACTCGGAATCAAACAATGGTCTCGAGTCTCTGAATATGGATCGAGTTACTCGCTGATCGAACATGCCTCGGACGAAGCCCTTCAACTTGAAATCATTCCTCGGGCTATCGAGGAGGTTCGTAAAGTTCGAAAGGCTTGGGATGACGGGGACTACAAAGGCCTGCTCTCATTACTAGGCAGGTCCGAAGAAGAGTCGTCATTCGATGACAGCTTTGATCCAGAAGCAATCGAGGGCGATGCCAATCCTCAATCCGAGGGTCTGGATGCAGCGGAGGCGGCTCTTCTGGCAGACAAGAGTGGAAACGCGATCCGGTTTCCATACGTGTCCAACCAGATCAACCGCAAACTCGCTCGCTGGGCCTTTCGCACCTTCACAAGCGGTGGTCTCCGTCTACCGGCGTTCGCTCTGGTAGATGACGGAGTCCTGTTTGAGCACGAGGGCAAGATCCTCTCTGCATCCGACTGGATTCCCGAAAACAATGCGATCACTTCCCTGACGTCTGAGCAAAGCCTCTGTGTTCGTTATCCCATACGGATGCAGGAGGATTTGCTGCCAATACGACATCTGAATGATGGCGAAATGGTATCCATGCTGACAGGGAAACTAGGCATTTCATCATTGCCGGAGCCTCTTGTCTCCTACATTCTCAAGCACCAACTCCGCATGCGGGGATCATACATCCTACACTCGGCGACGGCGGCAAAGAATGGCGGCGACTTCGACTTCGACACCATCTGCACCGTTCCATCCGATCAGTTCCCGAAGTTCGTTGCGGGGCGGATCGCCTATGGAGAACTGTTTAAGCAGAAGAAGACCAAGCATCAAAAGGCCAAGTCTCCATGGTGGAACGTCTATCTGGTCGCAATGAAGGCAAGAGGAAACAAGATCGGTTCCATCACAGATCTGAAAACCTCGTGTCTTGCTGCGGGTCGGCCAGATCTCGCTTACCAGCTCGTCGAGCAACTACAAAATGCACTTGACTCGCTGAAATGGAAAGTCGACGTTGTTGAGTCTGTTGTCAGCGACATTCGAAAAGAGGTTAGTCCGGCTCCCTGGCTTCGGTACAAGCGCGAGCGCAGAGTCTCGGACATGCCACTTCACCTCGATGCAGCCGACACAGATAAAGTCGGGCGACTCTACAACATTCTTCGCAAAGAATTTGGCGACATCCTCTCGGAACGTATGGCTATTGAGGACTTCCGTGGACTCTTCTCTGGGGCAACCGTGACCAAGGAGATGTTCGAAGAATGCCAATTGGTCAATTCGATCTTCGCGGATGTTGCGACCCAAATTACCGAGCGCGAGGAACAACTCAGGCTCGATTACAACAATGCTCAGGCGCTCTGGGAAGCGGTGCGCAGGAGCGAGGACAGAGACCAGCGCAAGTCTGCGGTGATTGCGAGAAACAAGGCGCAGGCTGCTCTTTGGGAGTACGAGCAGGAGTCCAAAGATCAGTTCAGCTCTCTGGCTTTGTTTATGCACTACTGGGCAGAAGGCAAAGAGGACAACCGGCGTGGCTGGGCACAGGCGATGAACACCATCGTCACCAATGGCCGCGGATCGGGCGCTGCTCTTTTCCAGACGTTCGCTCAGGAAGTCGTTGATGCTTTCGCTGAACAGACCGGGGGAGAAAGTTTCCCGGTGCGTCGGCCGAAGATCGTGAAAGGCTTCGTTCGCTTCGACGATCAGCAACGGGCATTTCTCGTTGAGCTGATCGAGAATCCGAACGGAGAAAACGGGGAGAAGCGTACCTTCCTCTTTCAGTACAAGGGGAAAAGGACGCTCATCTTCGAAGACACGAGCGCTCCACGAACATCGGAAGGCTCCTAACCTGTGCGATGAGGCTGAGTTAGTGACTCGGCCTCATCCTGCAGCGCCTCGGAACTGGAGGTTCCCATGAGGTCATTCCTATTCGCCGCACTTGCCGCCACATCCTTGTCCGCATGTGCTCAGACAACAAACTTCAACCAAGTACAGCATATCCAGACAGCGCTCAATCACCTTACGGTTGTCGATCTGGGTGAACCTGTCATCAACCTGGCCGTGGCGGAGCCGGACGCGTTCGAGATTGAACGGCACGACGACAAAGTATTTATCAAACCTCTGCGCAAAGACGTCTCAACAAACCTCTTCATCTGGACAACCGCACGTCAACTCACCTATGAGATCGATCCGGCCGGTGACGTCGCGAAGATGAACGTCATTGTTCGCAATGCCCCCCAACCTGTAGCCCATGTCGCCGCGGTCGAGGACGATGATCGGAAGATCCAGAAGATCGCCGCACTGGTTCTAACGCAAGCCCTCATGGGAACAGAGGATATCGCCCACGACAACTCCAAGGCTCCCACGGGTGGGCTGATAGTCGAGTTGAGTCAGGTTTTCCGATCAAAGAGTGATCTTTATATCCGCTACACCATAACGAACCAGTCGAAGGCACCCTTCCGGATCACAACGCCGGACGTGTACCAGCCCAAGCCGACGCAGACGCCGATCTCCATCCTGAGCCTGCGAGATCATCAGTTGTCGTCTCAGGCCTTCGCCGCCTTCAAATCGAAGCAAGGACCGAGCATGCCAGTAGCGGGCGCAGAATCGCAGGTCAGAGACCTTCAGCCAGGTCAAAAGTCTATCGGCGTGATCTGCATCCACGGCTCTCAGACGAACCCTCCACAGCTCTATCAACTGCGATTCGGTTCCAGCCAAAGCGGAATGGTCACTGTTGAGACGGTTCTGTAGCCATGGATCCGCAGGGGTATGTCACGCTCGCCGAAATGCGGCGGGCGTTACGCAGGATCTATCAGGAAGATGGCGAGACCAATCTCCATAGAGCGCTCCTCCATGCGTTGGCCGATGATCTCAGGCCGGTCGATCAGAAAGGGCGGTGGCGGCCGAACACACTGCTGGTTCTTCTGGCAGTCCTGTTAATCGCGCTCCTCAGCATCTTCCTTTACTTCAGCATCGGAGTCCGAAGATGAGTCCGACCTATGACACCACGCGCCGGAGCCAATCGGGCCCGGAAGATCTGGCGAGTGTCGTCGTACTCGGTATGTGTCCGGTCGTTGGATTCCTCTGGTACGTTGCCGTATCCCGACTGCATCTCAGAAACTCACAATGCTTGGAAATCTTCTTAGACCTTGCTGTCTGTCTTTTCGGTATTGTTCTGTTGCTGTCCCATCTGATCGGCCGTAGAGCGAAGCGCGAGGACGCGTGGCCGCATCCTGCCATCACGATCTCAGGCAGCAAAGACGCCGGCATCGTAGAGGAAGCCAATCACAGCCAGGCGACAGTTCTCGGTTACAACATTCATCATGAACCCTGGCTCTGGCCGGACTCGGTGCGCATGAAACATGGCGTAATCGCCGGCGGAACGGGTGCGGGCAAGAGCACATTTCTCGAAAATATCATCGCCCAGGACCTACACCGTCGCTTCGACGGGCGCCCCATGCCGATGATTATCTTCGACGGCAAGGGCGATCAGGATTTCCTGGAACGCCTCTTGCCGCATATCGAGGCCGCTGGGCGGCTCCAAGATCTTAAGGTTATCGACCCATCTAATCCGCGAGAATCGGTTCGCTTCAACCCGTTCCACAGCCGCGAGGAACTCTATCAGGAACACGTCAACTTCATCTTCCAATCCTTCGGACTCAAAGAGGACTTCTTCAAAGGTCATCAGGAGGCCTATCTCTCTGATCTCGTGAGAATCCTCCATTACACAGGAAAGGTATTCAACGTCTACGACATCCTGGTCATGGCATTGGACGAGGACGTGTTGGCTGAACAGATCGCCGCCGCAAAGGCCCGAATCGAGCGCCTGCCGAGAGTGTCAATGCAGATGCGGTTGAACTTCGAGATGTCGGTGCGGATGATCAAGAAATCGCTCGGCGACCGCGACCGGGTCGAGAAGATCCAGGGTCTTCTGAACGAACTGCTCGCTTTCCTCGAAGACGATCTTTCAATCGTTACCGGTTCGTATCAGGACCTCATCACGATGGATGATGTCGTCGAGAAGGGTCTCATCCTGTTCGTGTCGTTGAATACCAACAAGAACAGACGGGCATGCGAGGCGCTGGGCAAGATCCTCTTGCAGAACATTCAACTGATGGTCGGCAAGCGATACGCGCAGCCCACGACCATGCGTAATCCGAATGAGCCGATCCTGAGCGTCCTCTTCGACGAGATCGCGCCCTTCGCTTACCCGGGATTCACACAGGTACTGCAGACCGCGCGCGGCGCGAAAGTCACCTTCTTGTTTTCGTTTCAGAGTGTGCCTCAGATGCAGCGCGTCAGCCAAACCTTCGCCGATGAAATATGTTCAGCACCGGGCACCAAGATGATCATGAACGGTTCGGAAGAGAATACCGCCCAGTGGTTCCTCAAAGCTTCATCGAGGGTTGTGCGGAAACGGCGCAGTCTCTCTGTCCGTCGTACCGGCATCTTCTCGACGAAGTATACGGAGACCGGGACCGGAAGTGAGAGCGATTTCCGCGAGACTCGTGCACTCGAAGAACACATTAAAAACCTTCCGGTGGGTCAGATGGAGATCCTGATGGTTGACCCGCGGGAAGGAACACTTCACTCGCACCTTCATGTCCGTAGGCATCCCGTCTTTGAACTGGACGCTTGCCGCTCCCATTTGTACCCACAGATGAAGGGGAGTCTCGACCCGTCGGTAGGAGCGAACCTGCGTTTTCGGCAGGAAGAAAAGCGTCGTGGCAAGCGCCGCTCTGCAGGCACGTTTGCCGAGCTCTACTTCGGAGATCAACAATCATGAGACTTCGGATGGCAATCGTCTTCGGGATATTGATTCTCAGCGTAGGCTTCGCTGCGGGACAGGAGCACTCCGCTCCTGCATCAGTTCCTCAAAAGACTGGCCGGAGATCGCAGGGATTTCTCGACTATACGTTGGGAAAAATCAACCCGAACGACAAGAATTACGGGCTCGATGCCGAAGGCCTGCGCGCTGAGGCAGTGCATGACACCCTCGACGACCTCTACTTCTGGTCGAACGTGGTGACGCTTAGCTTACTCGCTGCGATTACGCTGATACGCTTCCTGGAGCTGCGATCGGCTGGGAAGAAAGAGGTCATTTGTGCGACGCTCTTGACTCAGCTATGGAACGGACGAGTCAGCGACCTGGCCGAAATCGACCGTCGAACCGACCAATACAACGCTCTTGTGGAACAGAACAATCTTGAAGTCGAGCGTAGATTGATGTCCAACTCCCAGGCGCCGGACACCGAAGAGAGCTCATCATCCAAAATCAAGCGGACCGTCGAAAAGCTGGAGCGCCGGAGCGCTACTGCGCAATCTCCCGATCCCTCGAAGCCACCTGTCGAACGAAATTCCCGGTCAGTGAGTACGCCATCGGCTCCGTCAGATTCGACAGATGCGCGGCAGAGGACACTGTTGCTCGAGCGGCAGATTGAAGCAATGAGGAACACGGAGCACAATCTGAAGGAGCGCCTCAATCAAGCGACCTTTCAACTCGAACAGGAAAGACAGCGAAATGCGGCGCTCAAAGGAGCATGAGAGGTATAAGCGATGACTGAGAAACTGCCGCTAAAATCTTCTACCGATTTCCCAAACAACGAAGCCTGGCGTGCCTATGTCCGCCAAAACGTGCCCAAGGCGGATGTCGATTACGTGCTGGCGTGCGGCCGTACAACCTACTTTGTCAAATTCTATGAGACTCGGAAGCAGCCATTTCCAAAGAGTTTCCGAACTGAGCTGGTCGCCATTGGGCAGCTCTCGGAGCCCGAGAGAACCGCGACGCTTGAAGGGTTGAACAATCGCATCCTGGCTGACATGGGGCAATTCCTCTTCACTGCCGCACGGGCCAAGCCCGAGAAGAGCGAAAGTGTCCTTCCGACCACACCGAGCGAGATCGTGGAGGATCTTCTCGCGCACCTGCGACGGAGGAACCCGTATTTTGCCATTTGGGCTCACTACACGGAGGGCATTGAGCGCTCCGGCGATGCACCCGCATGGGAAGAGTTCGCCGCGCGCGAACTGGGGCAGGACTCTGGAGACGAGTTGATGTTCACCCTCCGAATGGCGGAACTAGGCAAGCTCTTGCACCGCTACAGGGACGGCGGGCTTCCCCTTCCACCCCGCACCTACTTTCAGATTTGCCTTCTACACAATGTGCAGGGGAAGGAACGCAACCTGCAAGCGAGGGTTCTTGTTCAGCAACTGCTGGAGGCCATGACCTCATGCGCATCCGCGTAATCGGCTTCGGCACGAACTGGTGGTCGGTCCATTCGCGGGATCTGGAGGATTCATTTTGCTTTCGTCGACGTGCAGCGTGGTTCAATTCGGCGGGGTTGAGGTCGGGTCGACGCCTTCGCCTCTGCTGGGTCTATCCGGGTCAGGTCCGCTTCAATCGGAACAGCGGCTTTGATCCGGAGTACCCAATGCGGTCGGTTGGAAGGACATTTGTGAGCCAAGGTCCGACGATGTTGCGGGATCGCACGCATCTTCTTCTCTCCCACATCGCCCACAATGGTGTCGTCCCGGACAGGTATCTCGTCACCATGAAGACCCAGGATCACGGTCATATTTCCTTTTCGTCACGAGACTGGATGTCCGGAGGCGTGCAGCCGATCTCAGTTAGCCTGAGAGGTTCCCGCTTCGAAGCGATACTGCTACTCGGAGAAGAAGACTGGATTAGAACGGATCTGGGCACGTGGACGATCTCGCAAGACGGGCATCGTTTCGCCTTGCATACGTCGGAAAGGCACACATTTTCATGAGATACCGTAGGGGACATATCTCCATTTCAGACGCCAAGGACGTACCTCTGCTCCTGACGATTCGGAATGCTCGTGCTATCACCTACGACCAGATATGCTCCCTTGCTCACATGGATGGCATTGAAGCGAGCAAACGTATTGTGCATTGGCGCCTGTCACGGCTTGAACGATCCGGCCTCGTGCAGCGCATGAAACATGATCTTCTCTTCTCGCAGCCCGTCTTTTCGATCACCTCCTCGGGCCTTGAGGTCCTCGAATCGCGAGGTCATGCGCTTCTTTCGCTGCCCTCAACCACCAGGGAGATCGTGCGCAAAGCGCAGATACTGCACTCAGTGGAACTGGCTGGGATTCGCCTCTCCCTCGCGTCGAAAGGCATTCTAAGGTCTTGGAAATGGGAGCTTGAGATCGTCTCGAGGAATCTCGTGTATGAAAGTGAGTTGACAAAGGACTACGACGCACTTGTTGAGATTGTTGTCGGAGATGTGACCAAGACCTTCGGCATCGAGTTCGAAAGAAGCCTCAAAGGCGCCGGCCGTTACGAGGAGTTGCGCCGGGTTTTCAACGCGGAAAGAAGCGTTGACACGGTTTTATACCTGGCGCCGAACTCGGAGATCCTGTATCTGCTGGCTGTTGAATTGCGCAACGTGCGCAAACGGATCGGGTTCGCTCTCAGCAGGACGTTTCAGGCCGACCTTCTTGAGGCGGACATATTGTCGAACTCTTCCGCAGGCGAAGTGATCTCTTTTCGCGAGTTCTTGCTGGGCTAAGCGGTGATTCACTGCGAGACTCCAGTGATGTCTCTCCTCTAAATCTCATTTGGATATAACTCTCTATCCTCGCGGCAATTCGCTTCTCCTTTTGAATTCCTATTGACCTCCCATTGACTTCCCATTGCCATCCTATTGACCTGATCCAACCCCATCCAATCCCCCTGAAATGAAAAACTTGCGTTCTGACTATCCCCCTGTACACACGTAAATCTTATGGGTCTGCGATCGGGAGTCGTGGAGGTGCTGAAAAAGACGCCGATAGGCCTGCAATCCGGAGCCCTTCCACAAACGAAGAGACGCATGATGGCGGATCAAATCGATGCAAGGACTACGGGTTTGGTTTGACTGTAGTGCCCAACTCAGAGCGCGAGCGCGACTGCGGATCGCCGAATCACAGCGGCAAGCCCTTTGTTTTGGTCCCTAACGTTCGACCGATCCGGGGCTCGATCGATCTCCTAATTCCTTGAGCTAGCTTCTTTCGGTTGGCCCTTAGCCCCCTGGCCATCGGTAGCAACCTTAGCGTTGTCGTCCACAGCCGCATAGATCAAACGCCGCCTATTACATGGGCGGCGTTTCCATTTGATGTCACACCACGGCAAAACTAAACCCCAATTCACACCCGCCATTGCCAAGGAGATATTGCCATGTTGATGATCTACGACTATCGCATTACTGTTTCCCGCGACGAAACTCTACAACAGACTGAACCTTTCGACCACGCGATCATCGCTGACACGAACGACGACCGCGGTACAGTGTTACGCCGGAGTCTCGAAGACGTGGATGGGTGCGTCATAACCCGCGCTATCCTCTTGTCCGCCCGCGCTCTAACATTCCAGGAGCTTAGGCTGCTTGATCGCACCACGCAGAAGGTACATCCAGTACCCGGAATCTACCTCACGCGACGCATCTCACTGGCCCCAGGCGATGCTGGGAGCGCGTGGCCGCTCCGCATTCTGTCGAGTCGCGACGTGTTCTTGATGAACAACGCAGCCCGTGATCAGCACGCTCTCTACCCTATGTTCCCGGGCCAGTTCAGCGCGAACGCTGGGTCGCCTGCGCTTCCGCCAAGGGATTGAGGCGGGCTCCGTTCGTTAGCTTCGAATCCGCCTCTGCCCGAATAGACCGCTCGAGATGTCGTAAAGGCAGGAGGACCTGTAGCGGCGAGAGCTGCTGACACAGCACCAGCTGGCGCTACAGCAGTAGCTGCTTTACAGCTGGAGCACCCTCACCGGCGGCGAGATCTTCGCAACCTCGCCTCTTACCACCCTGCCCAACGAAACCCCCACCAACCCAAAAAAACTACACACTCAAGGAGTGCTTATGCGCAACTCAGCCCCCTTTACCGCAGTTCGCTCTGCGGTAGTCTCCACGTTCGCCAACCAATTTACCCGCAGATTTGCAATCGCGGCCCTGCTGACAGGGTTCGACGGCAGTGTGCTCGTCACGTCCGGACAAGCAGTGTTCGATGCCTTCAACGAAGCCCCATGGCTGACGATTGCGTTTGCGTTCGCTGCCTTCGGCCTACTCCTAACACTCGGCCGGATCTGGTTCCTGACTCTCCGAGTAGCGCGATTTTCCGGGCGTCCCAACATGAACCCTGAAGAAAGGAGATTTCAATGAAGCATAGTCTCGGCCGGATGTCAGTGTCCCATTTTCTCGATTGGCGCAATCAGGCCTGCAACACAATCCAAGAAACGATCGAACAGTTCCTGAAAATGGGCAATGAAGGTGAGCAGGTGCCTGCACGTTGGATTCAGACAGCGAAAGGCGTAATGATCCTGCAGATGATCAAAGGCGTTGCGGAGTCAGGCGCGATCTACGTCTTCGACCGTCAGCGGGAACAGTGGTACTGGCTCGACTTCGAAGCTTTCGACGATCGATTTACGCCGAAATTGTTCGACCACGTCTTCTGCGAGTATAAGCTGTTCAGTTACGTTGACCAACCGGGCCTCCTGCTCTCGCAGTTGCGTCGCGCAGACGCTTAATCGCAATCGGTGCTGCAACCCCACCTGTACGTCTCCCCGACAATCTCAACCCAAACCCTGGAGGAAACCCCATGCGTCAATCCGCATCCCGCACCCGCTCGCTCTTTATTCGCTACGCTGTCGCCGAAGCCATCGCCTTTCCCGGAATCCGCACGGAGTGGCCTGCCTTTCCTTACAACGAGAAGCATTACAGGAACGCCCCGAACAGCAACGCTCGCCTGGTCTATTCCGTCTGAGCCGCGCTTGGCTCACCGAGATCCGGATTCGCCCGCATTGCGCGGGCGCTGTCCCCGGTTCTCGTACGTGGGCTCGGCTCAACGCCGGGCCCGAAATCTCAAACCCACGCAGTCCGTTTCGGCCCCCCGAGGCGCTGTACGGAGAGATTTGACCGAGTCTTGGACCCGGGTTACAACCACACCACCTCAGGAAAGGAGGCGCCAAGGAATGTATGCGAAATTCAACGTAAGTCGAGACACAGCCAACGACTTCATCGGCCAGCTTGTAAACCGGCGTGCCTATAGTATTCAGGCTCATCAGCCGTTGCCGAATGGGAAGGTCCCGTACTACCTCGCTCGTGATTGGAAGACCAAGGAGCCCAAGCCACTCGACGCAGACGCGGTTCGAATGCACCTCAATGGCGACATCACGATCAACCTCTACGCTATCAATCCCGAAACCCAGCGATCAAAGTGGGTAGCCATCGACGGAGACTTCGACGGTGCCGTAGAAGCCCTGTTCCGCCTTCAATGGGAGCTCAAGCAAGATGGCGTGGAAGCTGCGATCGAGCAGTCGCGACGCGGGGGCCATCTTTGGATCTTCGCTGCTACCCCACTATTGGCATCCGAGTGCCGCATCTACATATATAACGTTGCGCTCCGGCTCGGTGTTCCGGTCGTCGGCGGGGGCCTGAAACAAGGGATCGAGGTCTTCCCAAAACAGGATCGGCTTGAAGATGGCGAGTACGGCAATGCCATCCGCGCTCCTCTCGGTGTTCACCGGAAGACCAATCAGCGCTACTGGTTCTACGAGGCCTCTCCAGTTCCGGAAGTGCAGCTGCGCTATCTTGACGGCCTCAAAAAGCTGACGGAAGAAGAGCTCAGAAACTTCATTCAAGGAATGGAGCTACCTGAGGCGTATAAGCCGGCGGCCCCGGCACCGTACGTCCCCGCCCGATCCTCCTTTAACCAGGCTGAATTCCGGATACTCAACTTCGTCAAGACGACGCGTAAGGATGGCCGCAATTGGTGGGCGAGATGCCCGTCCTGTTCGCAGATTGGCAAGGATCGCTCCGGCGACAACCTCTCTATCCAGATCAAAGACCCACGATATTACAAGTGCTGGGCCGGATGCACAAAGGAAGAGATTCGCGCAGCACTCGGTCAACCGATCCGCTCGAAGCAGATGGCATAGAGGAGAGATAACGATGAATCAACGACCGCCGCTCACGCTTGTGAAGGATCGCGAGAAAGTGCAAGAGGGCCCGAAGTATGCGCAGTATGGAATCGCTCTTGGGAAACCCGTACTGCGCGCCCTTGAGAAACGCGGAATCTATTGTCACGCCGGAGTGTCAATCGAACATCAGCATCTGGCTAAACGCTACGTCCTGCGCGGCACGGAGTCGGGTGGCGCAGTGGCCGATATGGCTCGCTATTGTGCCTACTTCGACTCGGAGGGCAGGCCCCTACCCTGGCTGCAACCACTCGACTCTCTCTCCGGAAATGGTAGGCATGCAGTTATCATCGCACCGGAAGTCGTCAGGGTCGATATGCTGCGTATCGGTCGAACCTACGAACTAGCCATCTCGAGACACTCGCTTTCTCCGCTTGAATTGCCGAAACGCCCCTCTATCAACTCGACGCTCTTGTTTCGCGGCCATCAAGGTACGCTGGCCATAGAGCTCTGGAAAGAAGAACAGCGCAAGCTCCGCGGTTCTGTCTCGCCTGTCTTTTACACGCCTGCAGGGGAGAGCAAACCGTTGCCTGAGATCTTCGAGGACGCTGTGCGGAAGATAACGGGTGCCCTTTCATGCCTCGGATGCAAGCACACCCATGCCGCTGTGCCGCCCGCCGCCCTTTTTCCAGCTCCACAAGAGGTTCGACATGGAGGTTCGTGAACCCGATTGGCGACCATTGGAGGCGGTGCTATCGCCGCGGTCATGTGAGGACTTCATGTATATGGGGCACGTCGGCGACCTCGTGCTGTACAAGCATCGCGACACCCGACTGTGCCTGAACATCGACGCCGTCACCGGGCGGTTCTACCGCTATGCAGACGGCACGTATGTGGAGGTAGAGCGCGACTGGGTCCTCGCCCATGTGCTGGGACTGATTTGAAATAAGGAGAATATAGATGTCTAAGAGCGTCAATAGAGTCCTGCTGTTGGGCAACGTCGGAAAGGACCCCGAGGTTCACCATCCGTACAGCGGAATCATAGTCAACCTCTCACTGGCAACGAACGAGTCTTTCAAAGATGGGCGCGGCGAGTGGCAGGAGAGAGTTGAATGGCATAACCTCGTAGCCTTTCAGCGGAACGCTGAGATTATCCGCGACTATGTGCGGAAGGGATCAAGAATCTTCATCGAAGGAAAACTGCGAACCGACTCCTGGAACGACAAGCAGAGTGGCGAACGGAGATACAAGAAGGAGATTGTCGTTCTCGATGTATGCTTTCTATCCTCTGGCTCATCGGCTGACAACTCGAACGCCAGAGGTGAGGATGACGGCGCGGACGACCTTCCGCACTACGCTCAATATGCCCAGGGCGAGATCACCCGTGCAGAGGTCCCGTATTGATCAATTGGAAAGACTCGTTAGAGCCTTGATCGGGGCGGCAATCAAGCCGCCCCTTGATTTTGTGCGGACTGGTTTTCAAACCGACTCGAACCCAACGAAAGGAGTAGAGCGATGGCGACCGCAAGAAAGTTCTCTGCGGAGGAACAGCGAAAGCTTCTCGCGGAACTAGAAGTGCCCTTTGACCCAGCGATGGTGGAATGGAGGCCGGTGCGCCGAGCCCGCTCCGGCCGGCGCGGTGCGGTACTGCCCTTTGCCGATCCCCGCGCTTACTCTGATCGGCTCAACCAAATCTTGACTCCGGCTGGTTGGGGCCGGACCTACACCCTATCGACCCTGTCGAACCTTACCCGTCGCCTGTGGAACGGGAAGTCTATCTCTACAGGCAAGGTGCTGGTGACCAGCACAGTAAGTATCCACCGCCTGGGCAGCCACGTCGGCAATGGAGAAGCGTGGGCCGATCGAGAGCATGCGGTCACCGCGGCCGAAGCCCAGGCCTTCAAGCGAGCGTGCGCCTGTTTTGGCTTGGGCCGGTATCTGTACCGGTTCCGGGAAGTGTGGGTTTCCTTGAATCGACATGGCGAACCGATCAGCACTCCCCGACTGCCCGATTGGGCTTTGCCTCCGGGATTCAGCGCCTCACGCCCCGACCTGCATGCTCGGGGCCCCCTTGACCAGCGGCTCACAGCGATGATCGAGAGTTTTCGAGAGCTGCTTGGGGACGCGATTTATACCGAGATCCTCACCCGGTCGGGACACAGTCATCAGGCGGGGCTCATCCCGAACGCGACACTGCAAAAGAATGTCCTCCATTGGATGGAATCTGCTTTGAGGGGCTTCGATAAGGCTCGGTCGCTTGCCGAGACTGTCGGTGAGTCAAAGTTCATGGCGATCACGGACAGTATGAACATCAGCTCGATGCTGGACGTTGCAAGCCTGGAAATTTTGAAGTGTTTGGTCGAGACGCTCGATGCTTCCATCCACCAGGATGCCGCCTGAACGTACAAAACCCAAAGTTTTACCACGGGGGCAGCCACGCGCTGCCACTTTTTGCGGTCTGGAGGACCTGTGCGCAATGTGAAGATGCTCCGCACGGAGCCGAACTTTGTCAGCATCCCTGCCGAAATGGCGATCTACTGCGAAAACTGTGAAAACGTCTCGAACTCCACCCGCCGCCGTTGTGGGGTATGCGGTAGTGAGTCAATCTTCAGCCTGACCACGATGATCGATGGCCCACCCAGTGGTCCCGATTCCGGCCCAGCGCCAGCCGGGTGCATTGTTCCCATTCTGCACTTCGAGGCAGCCAGGGCGGCCTAGTGCAACAAACCTGAACGAAGGTGTCCTATGCAAAGCCAGATTGAAATCGAGGAGGTCGATTCGTCTTACAATGGATTCGTTGTCGCGGAGTCGACTGCGTTGGCGACTACATTGGATCAGTACTGGTTTGAACGGCGGGCGCTCATTGAGCAGAGCATAGAGCGCAGCAGCATCGTTGCGGGTAATACGGCGGCAGAACAGGACTGGCAGAGCTTTTGCTCGCGTGGAACTGGCTTCCTCAACAAATACTTGGCGAAAGCCACGGACTCGATTGACGTTCCTCTACGCCAACTCTGGCTGTGCAGCTTTGGGATGGCGCGCGAAGCCAGGCAAACTTTCCGAAAGGGAGCCTCGGTAGAGGTCTGGATCCCTTTCTTGCAGTACCCTTTGAAGTTTGCATGCATTAATCCCACCGTGGGTACCTCCCAGACCCGCGAATTTCCTAATCCTATCCATCCCGAGAATTTCGAAGTTGGAAAGCCGCATGTCATGGTCAGATGGCGTGATTCCTATCTGCTGATCATTCTGCCGAACCAAACGTACGTGACACTTAGCACATTCAATTTCACTAAGGGTGCCGCCACCTGGAGTACGGAAGAGGTGATTCCCCAGTCATTCCTCACGATGCTTGCAGGGTTTGATGAGAAGCTTCGCCTCGTAGAAACTCAGTTCGCGCCACTACTTGCGGTCTGGGATGCGAAGGAGAGGCTCTCCAGAGCAACCGCCCAATCGATGGGTATCGAGGGTTCTGCGGAGGCGTGGCGGAAGGTTCAACTTCCCGACGCCCAGAAGCTCGATATCCTGCGCCGAATGGAGCTATTCGAGAACGGTGATCCTGCCGCTCCGCGCGGGCTTCTCCTTCACGGTTCAACCGGCACGGGTAAGTCGCTCATAGCAAGAACTCTCGCCGAAACGCTGAGTTGCGACTTTCAGAAGCTTTCACTCGCCGACCTAAAGCAAGAGCATCTCGGAGCCAGTGGAAGGCGTGTCCGGGAGATCTGGGAGCATGCCAGGACTCACCGGCCTTCCATCATCTTCATTGACGAGTGCGATGGCGTATTCGGGCGACGCGGAGCAGCCGAGACGGATGTCATCGCCGCGGATGTCGTCGCTTCCTTTCTTCCGGAGTGGGACGGCATCGAGCGAACGTCAGGGATCATGGTGATCGGAGCAACCAACAGGCGGAGCGCGCTCGACGGTGCGATCATCTCCCGCTTCGGGTGGGAGATGGAAGTACCGCTTCCAGGTGCACCCGAACGGCGAAATATCTTGGAGCAGGAGCTGCGAGCTATCCATATCGAGATGGAGCTGCCGGACGACACCGCATCGTTGACGCAGGGGATGAGCGGGCGCGACCTCCGAAACCTTGCGGCGGCTACCAAGTCGCTCGCCTATCCGAATGCGCCGACTTCTGTTCATCTGCTAGAAGCAGCCGGTAGCGCCAGAAAGAGAGGAAATGCCCAGGTCGGCCGGGCCGAGACGTGGGATAGCTTAGCGCTTGAACCCTCCACCCTCGAGCGGCTCAAGCTCATCTCAGCCTTGCTCCGGGACGCCGAGAAATGGCGCGCCGAGGGAGTTGGCGTCCCGAATAGCCTGCTCTTGACTGGTTCTGATGGCGGGATCAAGAGGCAGCTTGCACAGACACTCTCCAACGAGAGCGGCCTCACGTTCCTCGCACCCACGCTCTCGGACTTCAAGGCGAATTATTCCGGGCAGAGCGGCAACCGAGTGAAGCTCTTCTTCGAGCGGGCACGGGCCAGCTCTCCAGCGATCGTTTTCCTCGATCGCCTGGACATGATCGCGCCGAACCGAAACGTGGCGAACGCCACCGATGCCCTCAGCAACGAGATCGTTGGGCAGTTGGCTCAGGAATGCGAGCGAGCGCAGTTCAACGATGGCCATGTCTTTCTGCTTGGTGCGACGAGCAACCCCGAACAGGTCGATCCGGAGGTTCTCGATTGCTTCCAAGAGAGGATGGCGGTGACACTTCCGAATCGGGATGCCCGCATCAAGCTCTTTACCCGCTTGCTGACGGACAAGAAGATCGACTTCTCCCTGGATGATGGAGCTGTCCTCCTGGCGGAACTCACCGATGGCAAAAGCTTCGACAGCCGTGACATCGAAAATTCGGTGCAAGCTGCCCAGCAAAAGGCTCTGCTCAGAGCTGTAAGAAACGGAGGGCCGGAGCACTACTCCATCGCATTAGATGACTTCGAGCCCCTGCAAGCCAACTAGTTACTGTCATTTAGCCTGCGTAACGCCCGACTGCAGTCGTTTGCACTCGGGCGGCGTTACGACTCAAGGTGTTGCCCTTAGCTGCATTCTGTCTGCACGTCATTTTGCGTTTATGTGCACTGCCTGTTCGACGGGCGCGACGGTCGTTTGCATTGCCTTCACCAGATCTAGCGGCATCATAGTCAACACACATGGCGGCGAACCTCGGTGAAAGGGCTTGTGGCATGGATCGAGAGCAAATCCGGCCAACGCTGGATTGACCTGTCTGCGGGTCCTTTGCTTTGGCGCGGCATTTGGGAGTCTGGCATTTCGAGACTCTCAGATTGTCTGGGTTTTTCCTCTACTCGGCGCAACCGTCATGTTGATTGCTATCGTCTGGTCGTTTATTGCCTTCATCATGCTGGCAGCGCGCGCGAGAGACCACCGATATGGTTAAGCAACTTCTCCGGCCGGAGATTTACCGGCCGAAGAATGCCCCAGCTTTCTCCTATCAATGAAGAGTTAGTTGCCCGGCCAAACTCATGCTTTATTTTCGGCATGAATATCCCTGAAATCACATCTCCCACGTTTCGGCTTGAGGGAAATCTCATGCGCAATGTCGCTCGCATTAAACTTGGCTTCTACCCGCTTCCGCCCGACGAGGGACCTCGTCTCAGACAGCTTCTGAACTACCCCTCAGAGCCCGTATCCGCGTTAGACCCGTGTGCCGGAACCGGCGCTGCACTTCTCCAGCTCACCGATAATGCCAACGCGAATCGTTACGCCGTGGAACTCGATGCAGAACGCGCACGGCTCGCGAAGAGCGCGGGCATCGATACGATCCACGCGAATCTCTTCGATGTAACCGCCAAGGTTGAGAGCTTCTCTCTGCTTTATCTCAATCCTCCCTACGACTCGGAGGTAAGTTCCTTCGGCAACCAGCGCATGGAGCTCTTGTTCTTGAAGCGGACGTTTCGTTGGCTGGTGAACGGCGGAGTGTTGCTGATGGTTGTCCCGCATGGACAGCTGCAGGAATGCGTACCTCTTCTCTCCGAGGCATTCACGCAATTCACCGTCTTCCGTCTGAGCGATCGGGAGTCAGAGCGGTTCGACCAGGTTGCTTTGCTTGCCGTCCGTACCCGTGTCACTGCTGCGGCGTATGAGGCGAATCGCCAGAAGCTGATCGAAGCCATCTGGAAGCATCCGCTACCTGTGGTCTCGGGGGGCGAGACGCCCTATGAAGTTCCTCCGTCACCTCAGACGCAGCTGGTGCATCGAGGTTTGCCCCTTGACGAGCTTGAAGACCTCGCGATCGCGTCAGCTGCGTGGAATAAGGTGCGCGCCTTCCTCTTACCAAAAGAGGAATCGTCGGTGGGCAGGCCCATTACTCCTCTGCACGGCGGGCATGTCGGCCTTCTGTGCACGGCGGGTCTGCTCAACGGTACTTTTGGAGATGGACAGGACCGTCATATCGCTCGCTGGAGAACCGTCAAGTACGTGACCACGTTTGAGGAGAAGATGGACGGCTACACCGAAGTCCACAAGAGGGAGCGCTTCTCGAACGAGTTAGCTCTTGTCTACGCGGATGGCCGAACGCTGGTGCTCACCGACGAGAAGAAGAAGGAGAAGAGCGATGCAGAACTCCCACCTACGCCTCGGGCAGCTTGAATACCAGCGCAGCTCGGTCAAGACCAGCACTCACATCAGCGTTTACGTCTCCCACTACATCGGAGAGAAGGAACAGGCTCATCTTCTAAGCTATTTTGGGAACGATGCGGAGGTAGCCGCGGTGACCGCCGCGATCCTGGAGAATCATCGCTTCGATCTAAGGTTTCCGAATGGGTCGAAGCAAAGGATGGGCTTCGGGGCAGATATCTCCTGCTACAAAGGAAACCTCAACCTGCCGCAACAAAAGAAGTCTCTACGCCATGTCGTCGCCGTGTCTTCGTGGCTTCACGCCAACGGGAGTGCGGGGCGAACGTTCATCCTCAATGACGAACCGGAGACCCAGGATGTCGTCTGGGCCACTTTGGTCAGTCTGCTTGGCCTTCCCGCAGATCCGCGCTGGGGATCACATCTGCTCGAAGAGCTAAGGCGGGAGAACAAGCTCGCTACCCTCGCAGGAATCGGGTGTACGCCCGCGGTAATTGAAGCGACACGAGAAGAGATGCTGGTGAGGATCGGCCGCGCGTGCTCCGCAGGTCAGGTCCCGTTCCCGGAGAAGAATGGACCCGTACTCTGGCCCACTTTCAGTATGAAAGACGGTCTCACGCTCTCATCCTGAGACGCATCCGTTCCTTTCCATTCCCGCCGATCCAGACCCCAAAGGCCAGCGCTCCCGCTGGCCTTTGGGCTTTAGATCCGTTTTTTCCAGGAGCCTCTATGGCAACCACAGATTCCCAACCGCTTTCGGGAGCAGAAGCAGTCGACCAGCTCAACGACTTGCACGACACCTTACGAAATGCGCGGACCGCCGCGCGACGCAAGCAGAAGCGCCGTGCGTAGGCGCAGAAGCTGCGGAGTGGAATGACTCTCTTGAAGTGGTGCTTGTCACGGCTGCATCAATTCGACTGCTCCGCGACCACCTTCTCGACCTCTCTCCTGTGATGCTTGCAAGTACAGAAAGAGACGACAGTATTCTCTGTCACCACTCCAACACAGTTTTCACAGCCAAGATACTTGCAGTGGTTGTATGGCACCTCTGGTGTCTCATCATTTTTATGATGGTCACAAGTGCAGTACGAGACCTGGCCATCGTACTTCCAATAGCCGATGCAATGCTCGCACCAACATCGCTGCAATGGTCGCTTGGCTCAAGAATCTCGTCGTCGGGAGAGAGGGCGGGCCGGATCACATCATCAAACAAACCGTTGTCATAGAGATAGCGCTGGAACGGAGTAAAACCTGCAAGATTCTCCTGATGCCATTCTCGACAAGTGCCCGGCGTTCCTCGTCCGTTGGCGGCTTGCAGTCCTCTTCCATAGAGACAATTATCCAGCATCGACCTCGTCTTAGACGCCCGCCTCCTTCTGGAGTCACCCTCCCACCCGCTTCGTCGTACGCTTGCCATCCTTTTCCCAACAATCGGAGGTGTGCGTGGAAACTTACCACGACTACTTAAGGACTTATAGCTCTCAGTTGGGTGCCCGCATCGTTGAGATGTACCCACCGCTTCAGGGTCCGAAGGACCCGATTGCACCTGCTCTCAAAGGTCTCCTGCGCAAACCCCTTCCTGCTCAGGCGATGACCATCACCGGTGCAGCCAAGTATCTCCGGACCGAAGACTCGGTCAGGCTCGTCGGAGAGTGCGGCACCGGCAAGACGTTGATGTCGATCGGAATCGCCCATGCCCACGCGGACGGCAAACCCTATTCGACTTTGGTGATGTGCCCGCCGCACCTGGTGCTGAAGTGGGCGCGTGAAGTCCTGGTTACGGTTCCGCTGGCACGGACCTTCGTGGTCTACGACCTTCGCAACGGAGGCGATCCGTCGAAGCCGCACGGCATCGTGGAGGTAAGGCTTCGCAACGGCCATGCGGTGGCGAAGGGGCTGAAGACATCGGTCTCCGAACTCCGGAAGATGGGGCGCAAGGGCTGGAGAACGCTCTGCCCCGGTCCCGCGTACTTCATCGTCAGCAAAGAGACCGGAAAGCTCAGCTACTTCTGGAAGCACGCGTACAACGAGGCAAAATCAGGCGCTGCCAGAAACTGCGTCACCAATCCCGATACCGGCAGCGTGATCCCGAATCCCGAGGGCGGCCATCTGATCAAGGTCGACTTCGACGAGGTGAAGCACTCGGAGACGATCACCCGCTCCGGCAACGGGACCAGTAACTACTCGCCCCTCTGGCAGGCCGACCGCACGAAGATCCAACGCGTAGCGCCGCTTGAGTACATCGGGCGCTACATGAAGCGCTTCTTCGACTACGCCTTTGCCGATGAGCTACACCAGCTTGCCAACGATACCGCCCAGGGCAACAACCTCTCCGTGCTGCGCCGGTGTTCCCGCAAGCTGATCGGCAATACCGGCACCTTGATGGGAGGCTATGCCAGCGATCTCTTCCACCTCCTCTATCGGATGGAACCGTGGAAGATGGTCGAAGCAGGCTACGAGGCGGGAAGTCAGGGACAGAGTGACTTCCAGGCGACCTACGGCGTGCTTGAGGCGATCGAGAAGATTCCAGACGAGGACAAGGCCTGCACCAAGGCAACCAAGAGCACCTTCCGGCTGGCAAAGAAGCCGGGAGCCTCTCCGCTTCTCTTCGGCAAGTTCTTGATGAGCTCGACTGTCTTCGTCTCGCTCGAAGACATCGCCGACTATCTTCCGCCCTATGAGGAGAGCGTCTGCGAAGTTGCGCTCGATCCCCAACTCCGGGAAGCCTACATGACGATCCAGGAGGACATTCAGCGGGCGTTGCGCGCCAACCGCGGGAATCGCAGCCTCATGAGCCTCATGCTGCACCGGCTGATGCTCTATCCCGATCACCCCTTCGGCATTGGGGAGATCTGGGGCAAGCGCTTCGATCCCCAGGTCAAACGTCTGGTGCCGTTCCTGGTCACCACCGCGCCCGATCTTCCTGAAGAGGAACTCTACTCGAAGGAACGCAAGCTCATCGAGGACATCCGCGAAGAGCTGCGCCAGGGCAGGCGATGCCAGGTCTTCGCTACTTTTACCGGCGAACACGATGTACCCGAACGATTGGAGCGGGTGCTTCGCCAAGCCGGCTTCCGGGTGGCTGTCCTGCGCGCCTCTGTCCCGCCACTCAAACGGGAGCAGTGGTATGAGAAGGAGGTCAGAGATGGCGTCGCGGTTGTCATCGGACATCCGAAGCTGGTTGAGACAGGACTCGATCTGCTTTGGTTCCCGACGATCTACTTCTATGAGACCGGCTATTCGCTTCACACCCTGCGGCAAGCGTCCCGCAGGTCCTGGCGAATAGGCCAGAGGTTCGACGTTCGCGTGAAATTTCTGATCTACGACGAGACGACACAGCGAACCTGTCTCCGCCTCATGGGGCGAAAGATGCTGGTCGCGCTCATGATGGAAGGCAGGTTCTCCGGCGAAGGTATCCATTCGCTGGACGCGGACGACGACCTGCTGGCGGCGATGGCCCGCGAGCTGGTGGAACAGGGCGGTGTCGGACAATCCGCCGACGCTGTCTGGGACGAGTTACGGCGGGAACGTGCTGCCCATGCCAGCGTAACAGCTCAGTTGCCCAAGCCGGAAAGTTGGGAGGAAGCGCCGATGATGGAGGACATGTTCAGCGGCATCGCAACTTCTGTTCCAGCAGCCACTTTGGGGCCAGTACTGGTCGAATCGAAGCCGAAACAGAAGAAAGTGGAGTCGATCTGGCCGACCGGCTATGTGGTTGGAGAGCAGATGCGGCTGTTCGGATGAGGTCGCGCCGCGGGATACCCCGCGGTGCACCTTGTAACGGTTCCTCTGGTCGTAAGGCCCACTAGCAATGCTGATTCCGGGACCTTTACCGATCCAACAAACAACGATGAAGGCCTTGGAATCTGCTGGGAAGGGCGACACAAACTTGGTAGAATAGAGGAAAGGAGAGGGTCTCATGAGCGTAACTGTCAGTCGAACGGTTCCCAGGCATTCTCCTCGGGCATTTTCGGATCAGCAGATTCGCCAAGTTGCGAGCAGCAGCCCTCAAGCCATTGCCCGGTGGGCTGAACTAACTGCGGAGCAGCGGGGCATCTCCGTGCGCCGCATGCCCAACGACAAGTTCGTGAAGGCGGTCTCCCGTCTTTCAGACGGTGTGGTCGATCTTGACCCGGTAGAGGAGCTGCTCGTCGCGCTCGGAAGAGCGGGCGTCATCACCTCATTCCAGAGAGGTCTTCTCCAGGTTCACTACCTCCGATAATGGAACTCCAAATCCTCGACCCATTCGGGGACTACGAGACTCGAGGATATCTCCGAAACACCTACCAGGAAAAAGATATCGGTCTCGTAGGCCATCTTGAGACGGCAGCCTTTGAGCAGGAAATCACCAGCACAGTACGTTTTCTGAGAAGGCTGCCAGCTCTTCGATACGAACACCTAACCGAAACCCACCTTAGACTGTTCAGTTCTCTCTATCCCTGGGCAGGCCAGGACCGCTCCATCACCGCCCCCGACATCGCCATCGTAAAGGCCGGATACAAGACTTTGTTCGCGCACCCCGCAGATGTCAGACGGGCAGCGGAGCACGCCCTGAATCTGGGACAAAACGAGGGCTACCTGCGCACGCACCCGGGCGAGGTCTTTGGATACCTGGCGTACGCCCATCCCTTCCTTGAAGGGAACGGGAGAACGATCCTCACGATCTTCGCGGAACTGACGCGACGCGCTCGCTTCCACGTTGAGTGGGAAGCGATCGACAAAGATCAGTTCCTCGAAACCCTCACTCGGGAGCTATTAGGACCCGGCCAGTCGATCATGGATCAGCTCGTACTCCCATATTCGCGGGAGGGAGTTCTCTCGATCGACAAGACTGCCCGGAGACTCCGGGTGAACTTCAAACGTGAGGAAGGCGCTCCGCCAGACCCTGCCGAGCGATAGTAAGCCGGGTTAAGGATTGACGATGACACACGGAGATCGAATGCCCAATCCTTACGTCATCGCGCACGGCGCGAATACTACTGTCTTCTGCATGAGGTGTGATCGGGAATACCTCTTGCCGGTCAATGAAGAACAGTTGCGGCGCTGGGAGAGCGGAGAGTTGATCCAGAACGCGATGCCAAACCTGCCCCCCTGACCGTGAGTTGTTTATGCACCCCGGTGGGATGGAGAGAGAAGGCTCCCTCAACCACAGTCTCCTTTCGAGAGCAGCGGCCATCGTTGGCCGCTTTGCTGTTTCAGGAATCCTTATGCGAGCCAAGCCATTCGATGCTTCCCAGTTCGTCGCCACTCGGTGGAACTCCGCCGCCGACAAGGCCTCCTTTGGAAACACCTATCTGCATTTCATCGAGTCGGAGTGGAAGAGGAGTCTTTTCACTAAGAGCTTCTATCAACGCTTGTCTAACTGCTTTGGCCATATTGCTCACAACGACATCCACGGTTTCTACGACACATGGTTCACCCGTGACAGACACCGGCTAGGGTTCCTGAAGAACACCCTGTCCTGGCCCTGTTGGGGTGACCCGACGTTCACGTACTCCGATGTGGAGAGCGCCATCAAGAAGCAGGTTCGAGCGAGGAACTACGTCGCGCTTTATGAGGTGAAGGCTGCCGAAGAGCTGCGATCCGCCGAGATGGCGATCCTCACGCGGCTCGAAGCCAAATACCGGCTTCCGGTAGACCACTCTACGGAAGTTATAGCGAAAGTGTCCATCGAAGCGCAGCCGCCAGATGCCCGGCCCTTGAGTACCCCTGTCATACCCATTCAGGGGAGCCTCTTCTAGGTGCCCAAAGAAAGGAAGCCAAATGCCATACTGCGTCTACTACCGCGGGGAGATCAGTATCAACCCGCCGCTGTCGGAAGAGCATGCAGCCGCCGTGCTCGCCTTCTCAAAGAAGGAGCACAACGAACTCACCAAGCCCATCTTTGCGAGGGTTGCGGCAAGCGAAGAACCTGATCTGCCGGGATATTCGGGTCTGTTCGATATCTCGGAAGACAGATCGACGATCCTGCCAGATGAGGATGAGAGCGATCACGGATTGAGGCTGTGGCTCGTCCTGCTGGTTGAACATTTTCTCAGGCCGCTGGGATACGTCCTGAACGGCGAAGTCTCCTGGGACGCTTCCGATGTGGCCGACCGTGGCTGCATCTTCGTCAAGGACAATGCGGTCGAAGCGGTTGACGATGTGATCTTCAACGCCGGCCCAAACTGGTCTTCCGACCACTACGCCGATGAGCGCTTGAAGGAGATCATCCGGGACCTTGTTGACTCGGCCGATGATACAGGCTGTTCCGAGGACTTGACGGTGGTCTCGCGTAAGTACATCGACTACCTCCAGCAGGCTCTGCCAAAGCTCTGAGCCGCTGACAATCAACTCATCACAATCCTCGCAGCCATTTCTGGCGACATTGCAGCTCACGGCGTCCCCCGCAAGGAGACCTATGTCTAGCCTGCGCCTCCGCCATCACAACAACTGCCCGCGCGGCCCGATCATTGGGGCCGAGGACATCCCCGGCGACGAATATTTCGAGTTCCGGTCGCTGCGTTTCAGCCTTCAGGCCGCGCGCAGACTGATGAAGCCTTCGATGCTCCACCGCGTAGACCACACGAGACTCGCGAATTGGCTCGAGCATGTCTTCATCGACCCGCGCCACGTTGATCATCGTCCGGCGGAGATTGGTTCCGGCATCATGGTGACCTTTCCCTCGGGGCTTGGACGGCCGCTGATCGACGGCAACCATCGCGCGGCCCGCGCGCTCGGCAGTGGCACGGAGTTCCATGTTTACCTTCTGCCTAAGGCGGAGACGTTGGAATTGCTTCGCCGCAGCATGGGCAGGACCGTGGCCGATGCCTTACTGGCAGCGCATGGCCGATGCACAACCTCACCCCGACGACGTTCCTCAAGGAGAACAGCGATGAGCACCCTCAAAGCCGAAGCACTTGTGCGCGAGTTTCACTACAACGGAATTCGCATTCCCGATCCTGGCCCGGACCTCTCGGTAGAACAGGTCCGCGACCTACTGACCCCGAACTACCCGGAGATCGCCACCGCGTCCGTCTCCGGCCCCGACGCCACTGGCACGGTACTGCGCTACACCTTCAGCCGCGCCATTGGTACCAAGGGCTGATGCCATGCCTGCGAAGGTGACAAGGGCGGAGGAGTTGATTGCGCTGTTCGAGTCGAAGGCAGCGGCTCCGCCGCCCGAGTCGAGCCGGATGCTCGCGAGGCACCTCCAATGCAAAGAATCTCTCGCAACCGCAAAGTTCCTGGCCGAAGCGATGGACCGCTACGCCGGAAACGAAAGCCAGCCACTCGCTGTTCCGACCGACCTGTTGCCCCCGTTGGCGTAACCCTGGCGCCAGCGTCCCGTCAGGGGCTGCCCTTGCTTGATTCCGTTCGCACATCCTACAGTCACGAACTCCGAGCGGAGTTGCTCTACGACCTCTGCGCTACGCTGGTCCGCGCGGGACTGGCAAGGCCGGAGACGTGGCGGCGATGTGAGGAGAGTGCAGTGGTCTTTGCCCAGCGAGCCATCATGGAAGCGATCGGCGAGGCGAATTGGAACCTCTTCCAGAGGAACGTGGAGTATCACCTCTCGGTCAGCGATGTGGCCCAGCAGGACGGCTACGACGATATGCCTCTCGAGAAAGGGAGGCTTGCCGTGACCATCGAGTGCAGCAGCGCAGGCTTCCTGAAGATCGGCCCTGCCATTGCGGCACTCGAGGAAGAGGCCGAGGGCCTTGGGGCCGCGTTCTACTGGACCCTTACCTACGCACTCTACCGCGTCGTGCGGATCTACAACCACGACGACGCTCTTCAGTACGAGGAGCGAATGAAAGAGTATGCCGAGGAGGACGAGGAGAACCGCGAACAGTACGAGTTCCCGGAGGTTGAAAAGGCGCTGCCCGATTGCATTCAGAAGTCGCTGGCGCGGGACGATCATGCTGCCTTCATCCGTGAAGCGCGCCGCCTGCTTGCCAATCATCAGAAAGGCAAGTATCGCTCGTGGATCGGGCACCTTCGCAAGATCGACCGGCTGTCGAGAGCGCGACACGCCACGGACTCGTGCTTTCGTGAGGACGGAGGGTACGACTCCATTCCGCTGCCGTCTCTGCTTGTCGCATTCAAAGAGAACGATGCTGTGATCGCGTGTTTCGACGAGGAGAGCCAATACATGCTCGAAGGCAGCAGCGAACCTGCTCTCGGCGTGGTCTTCGCGCCGGAGAAGCCCGAGGAGGTGCGCCGCGCCTTGCGTGCGGTCCGTTGCTTCGTCGCCCTCAACGTCGAGCTCTTCCAGATGGTCGAGGAGCTACAGGAATTATGTTGAGGCGCTAATTATGTTTCGTAGAAGCTGCGAGGGGACGTACTCATTGACGTTCACGATGACGAGCACAGCATAACTAGGCCGTGGTGGCTGCTGGTTCTAACAAATGCTGCTGCCTGTTCCGGGCGAATCCTGCCATCTGCCACAGAATCATACTGCCACTCAATGCAGCGGAATCCTGCGCCGGCAAGATGCGTAGAGAATAAGTATCGTCCCGCCGAACGCGGGTGGAGATGTCGATCAACGGGCAACTGAAGAGTTGGCGCTCAACCGCCCGGAACCCAGGATCCCCTCAGATGGCTCAACGAGTGACTCGGCGATTCTCCATCAATCCAGAATCCTTCACAGCGAAATGTGCGTGTGGTTACCAATCCAACTTCGCGACCGACCTATGCGTGACTGCAAGGAAGTATTTCGTAACTATAAGAAATCAGGAGCCCGGATGGCACCTTTTAGCTCCCTGAGACACCCTTGGTAGCCTTTATTGCACCCTTATCGAACCCACGTCCTCTGTCGATTCGACCTCTGCCCGCGACCTTTGCCTTTTCACCCACGCCTGCACCCAGATGGCGAATGGCCACCTTCGTTCGTGCGCTGCGAACGGAACGTTGGTCCCGGATTTCAAGCACCAGCCGCTTTCCCAGCACTCGTGCCGCTCGCGAAAGGGTCTCGATTGACACTGTTGTATTCTGCGGATCGAGAAGGCGGTCGAGCTGTGATCGGCTGGTCTTAAGCTCCTTCGCCATCGCTCGTTTCGTCTTCTGTTGGCGTTCCATTTCTTGCTCGAATTGCCATGCCAGAACGCGCTTGATCGCAGCCGATTCGACTTCCTCATGAAGGCCCTCTTCGATCAGAAAATCATCGAAAGATGACCCGCTGTGAACGTCCTCGATTTGATTCGCCATCGCTACTTCCTCCCCTTTAGCTCCGCCTCGTGGAGGCGTTTGTTTTTCCGGGCCAATTCCAGGTCTGATTGCGGAGTCTTCTGCGTCTTCTTGATAAACCCGTGAAGGAGTACCATTCTCCCTCGCGCGTCAACGTAAAAGATGACTCTGGCGATCTTGTCTCCCGTGAGATTCGAGCGCACTTCGTAGAGGCCTTAACCTAGCGGACGGCAGACTGGCATGCCGATCGGCCAACCAAACTCTACGGTCTTGATATCGACCCCAATCTGTTTGCGATCCTCGATCGGCTGAAGTCCTTTCAGCCAATTTCGAACCGGTTCACCACCGGCGGCGGTCCGATAGAAAATGGCTTCGATTCGTTTCAGTCCCGGTTTCACAGTTGGACCCTTAAGAATTCACAGATATAGTACCACATAAGGTACACTGGGCTGTAGAGGGAACGATGAACGAGATTCGCCTTGAGAAGCAGAGCTGGCTATTCGATGAGAACGACCCGATCGGGCCTGAAGGGGGATTCGGAGCGGTCTTCTCCGGACTCTCCCCCGATGGACAAAAAGTGGCTGTAAAGAGGCTGAAGGTGGATGCGGAGATGTCCGCCCATCGCGAATTGCGCATCGCCTCTCAGCTCGCCGGAAAGTCTACGAGCCATATAGTGCCGATCTTCGACTCCGGCGAAGACGCTGAAACAGGCAGGTACTTTGTCGTTATGGCCGTGGCGGAGAAGAGCCTACAGGGCGATCTGGAAAACGGTAAAATCTTTTCGCAAGACGAACCGATAGACATCCTCCGTCAAACCTGCGATGGTCTTGTGGAACTCGATGGTCTTGTGCACCGTGACTTGAAGCCAGGAAATCTTCTCTTTCACGAAGGCGCGTGGAAGATCGCCGATTTCGGAATCGCAAGATTCATCGAAGAGTCGACATCGCTTCAAACCTTGAAGGGATGTCTGTCCCCCCAATATTCGGCTCCAGAACAATGGGAATACGATCGAGCGGCGGTCGCCACAGACCTCTATGCCTTGGGTTGTATCGGATACCGCCTACTGACCGGGCGCCTTCCTTACCCAGGTCCGTCCATGGAACAGTTTCGGCAACAGCATGCAGAAGCGCATCCTCCGGAGCTTCCGGAGACGGTCCAACCTCGACTCCGAACGCTCATTGGCATGCTTCTAAGAAAGTCGCCACAGGCACGGCCAAGTCTTCAACGCGTTCGTGAGTTGCTGTCCGGAATGGACGTCGCTCCTCAACAACCAAACAGTGGAATCGCGGAAGCCGCAGCACGCCTAGAACTGGCTCGGGCAAAGGAAGATGCTGCCTCTGCCGCTCAAAGATCACTTGAGGATGCCCGCGAGGGCCTCGCCCGATCTGGTCGAACTGTCCTCGGACAGGTTATGACTAACCTTAGGAATCGAATCCTGAACGAAGCGCCGTCAGCGACTCAGGATTCGTCAGCCTATGTGATATTTGGGAACGCGCAGTTCTCGTTGCCGATCGCACGAAACTACGACTACCTGAAGACCATCCCTGCTAATAGTTTTCCTCGCTCCCACATTGATGTCGTATTGGCAAAGACGATAGAGGTGCACCAGTTGAAACCCAGATATGTTTGGGCGTCGTCACTGCTCTACTGTCGGTTTCCAAACAACCAAGACTACAGATGGTATGAGGTCTCTTTCATGATTTCCCCTTTGTCTCGCATGACGGGGCCAGCGCCCCTCAGTCTTCTCGAAGAGACCAACAACGCGACCAGCCGCTATCATCACGCAGACTTGGCTCTATCAAACACGATGCACTCCTATCAAGCGGCTTTCGGCCCCATTCCCATCGACGATGAGAATGAAGAAAGCTTCATTGAGAGGTGGATGACGGTCTTTGGAGCAGCTGCAGAGGGGCGACTGAAGTATCCTTCAAGGCTCCCGCTTGGAGACTCTTTTTGGGAAAACCTTTCTATCTATGGAATCTAGGCGGCATCGCGATGGATATGGGCGCGCGGGAGAGTGCTTCTGGCACTCGCATGATTGCAAGCTGTCTCATACAACTAAGCCGATACCTGACTTGCGATGGACTGGGATGCGCTTGTGCCCTGAGAATGTGAAACTAAGAATGACACATTCCTAGCGGAGCGCATCCGGGCTTTTCTGCAGCGAGGTTCCGCACCACAGAACGGACGGTACAAGAAATGAAGAAGCTGCACATTGACCTCGCGAATTGCTATGGCATCAAGGCGTTGAAGGCGGACCTCGACTTCGCACAGCATAGGGCCTACGCCGTCTACGCGCCCAACGGCGTCATGAAGTCCTCGCTAGCCCACACGTTCAAAGATCTTGCAGAGGGCGTGGCATCTAAGGACGTCATTTTCCCGACCCGCGTTTCTGTGCGAACCATTACAGATGAGAAGAACGCGCCAGTTGCGAAGGAAGAGGTGCTTGTTGTCGCACCTTACGATGAGGTGCTGGGTCACACTGAGAAGACATCGACGCTGCTGGTGGATGCCAAGCTGCGGCAGGAATATGAGGCCCTGCATCGGGACATCGACAAGGCGAAAGACACGTTCCTGAAGGGCCTCAAGGACCAGTCGAAATCCAAGAAAGACCTGGAAAAAGAGATATCCTCCGCATTTACAAAGAGTGACACGGAGTTTTACCGCGCCCTCATCCGCATAAAGGACGAAGTGGAGGGGCAGGAGCCCGGACCCTATGCGGATGTCCTTTATGATGTGCTGTTCGACGACAAGGTGCTGGCGCTCCTCAACACGAAGGACGCGAAAACAGCCATCAAGGACTATGTCGAGAAATATAACGAGCTGATTGCCAAATCGACATATTTCAAAAAAGGCACTTTTGATTATTACAACGCCGCCCAGATCGCGAAGAACCTCGCCGACAACGGGTTTTTCAATGCAAAGCATACTGTTCGGCTCAATGCGACACAGGCCCTGGAGATCACTAGCCAGAAGCAGCTTGAAGAGCTGATTGCCAAGGAAAAGGAAGCAATCAGCAAAGACGCCGATCTGCGTAAGAAGTATGGCGATCTCGAAAAGCTGCTGGTCAAAAACGCGCAAGCGCGCGACTTCTACACCTACCTGACGAATAACGAGCAACTGCTACCGGGTCTTGCCAATCTCGACGCGTTGAAGGAAGAAATCCTCAAAGCTTATATCGCAGCGAAAAAGGATCTGTACAAAGACCTGCTGCAGAAATTCCAGGCAGCAGAAAAGCGTAAACGGGAGATCGAGGAGGAGGCTGGTAAACAACGCACCGAATGGGAACGCGTCATCGAAATTTTCAATGAGCGTTTTTTCGTTCCGTTCAAGCTGGTAGCGAAAAATCGCATCGCCGTGATCCTCGGTGGAGAGCCCATACTGAGCCTCGGGTTTACCTTTGTGGACGGTACTGAATCAGCATCCGTCGATAAGACCACTTTGATGCAGGCACTCAGCACAGGTGAAAAGAAGGCCCTGTACATCCTCAATATCATTTTTGAAATCGAGACACGCACCAAGGCAGCGCAGCAAACACTTCTCGTCGTGTACGACATCGCCGACTCCTTCGACTACAAGAACAAATACGCGATCATTCAATACCTCTTGGATACTGCCGAGAGGCCAAACTTCCGGCAGATCATCCTCACCCATAACTTCGACTTCTTTCGCACTGTAAACAGCCGCTTCGTAAAGTATTCCGGATGCCTCATGGCAGAAAAAAGCACATCAGGCGTGACGCTCAGGCCAGCCACCGGGATCAAGAACGTATTTGTTAACGACTGGAAACCCAACTTCTATACTGAGCCCAAGAAAAAGATCGCGTGCATACCTTTCATCCGCAACCTGGTCGAGTACACCCGAGGCGATGCCGATCCTGACTTCGTCAAGCTGACCTCGCTGCTGCATTGGAAGTCAGACTCCCCCACCATCACGGTTAAGGACCTGGACATCATCTATAACAAGACGTTTGGCGTGATGAATTACTCTGCAGATCAATTAAAGTTGGTCACCGATCTGATATCGGAGCAAGCTGGAGTTTGCGTCACAGCTGGCGATGGCATCAATTTTGAGAACAAAATTGTCTTGTCGATTGCGATCCGCCTCTGCGCGGAAAAGTTCATGGTGGCAAAAATTGCCGATGCGGTGTTTGTCAATGGAATCACGGCCAACCAGTCCCAAGCATTGCTTTCAGAATTCACCAAGCGTTTTGCCACAGAAGCCGAGAACATACAAGTATTACACCGGGTCGTATTGATGACCCCGGAAAACATTCACCTCAACTCGTTCATGTATGAGCCGATCCTCGACATGTCGCATGAACATCTGCGGAAACTCTACAGGGATGTGTCTAGCCTGAAATAACTCGGGATGAATGAAGTGGCTACGGGGCTGCCGCGGTAGCAGGGCCATGCGGTCGTCGTAAAACCCGTTGAGGAGATCTCACTCCATCTCTGCTTTGTACAGACATGTTGACGTGGCATCTTCATCGAATCGACTCCCGAAGACAGAGGTCGCGGGTTCGTTACGGGTTCGATAAGCCTGTCTCAAATGGCTTGGAGCACCGGAACGAGCTACAGCCTATACGTCGTTGTTAGGGTTAGGTGGTTTAGACCTCTACGGCAGATTGGCAGAGGTCCGGGGGTTCGTGAAGGCATGCGTTTGAAAGTCACTGCGCGTGAGTACTGTCTGAGCAGTCCCTTGCCGCTAACAGTGCCGCAACGGCCCGAGCGCTTTGAACCCTACATCTATACCAATCGAGACATGGAACAGCTACTCGTCGCCGCCGACTCCATGCGGCAACGGTTTCACGTTGGCAGAGGAACAGAACCCCACACTGTCCGTACGTTGCTGTTACTTCTGTATGGAACTGGTCTCCGCATCAGCGAAGCTCTCAGCTTGCTTCTGTCCGACTACGACGCCGACTCTCGCGTTCTCACTACCCGTGAGACGAAGTTCTTTAAAAGTCGTTTCGTGCCGGTTGGTCCGGATCTCGGCATGATCTTGCAGCGTTACATCGATAGACAATGGTCAAGCCGACTCTGCACAGAGACGACACCTCTTCTGGCAAATCGCAAGGGTGTCCTACCTCGACAAATCGGAGATGGATCTAGAGCGAAAGGCGGACATCCTCGTGCATTCCAACCCTTTCAGCACAACGGATACCAAGCACAAGCGCTGGAAAGACGATCCATCCTTGCTCGCCTTCCTCCGCTCCCTGTGATTGGTTATGTTGCGTACGAGGGGCTCAAAGCTGCTCATTCAGCGGTGATGAGCCCTCAACGCAACATTATTTCCAGCTCAACATAATCCCTGTTATGTAGAGCGCCACATAACAGGAATGGGAGAAACACCATGCAGGTACACATCTCGGTCGGGGAGAACCATCACTTCGAACTGCGTGAGGCGCTGCTGGTCTACGGAGACCGCCAGCGCAGCTTTGTGACGCGGCACCAGGTGACGCTCCACAAGAACGCGCCGCCGACGCTTGAGCCGGCGCAGCCGCTCACACTCGGCTTTGTAGAGTCCCTGGTGCGCTCACTCTCTGGCCCAAGTTCCGCCGAGGTGCTGCCCGAGAATGTGCTCGCCCGAGGCGATCGTCTGCTTGTCTGGTGGAGCCCGGCGTGCCGCCGCCAGATGTTCTATGAGAACTCCGAACAGAAGGCCACCACACTGAACGGCCGCACCTTCCCGCAGCCCCCTCTGGTCTGGCGCGTGGAGAACGGCGACCTGAAGATTCGCGCTCTGGCCGAGAACAAGCGTCCGACTGCCGTCACGACGCTTTCCGTCGCACCTTTCTGGAACCTCTCGGACAATGGCCGAGTCTGCACGGGGTCGATGCGCCGGCCGGACAATGCCACGGTCGCTTCGATCCCGGAGTGGGAGCGCGGCTTCTACGAGAGCGCCTTCACGCACTCGAACGTCGGCCGGCTGACGCGGCACGCGGACGGGTTTGAAGGGTTGTGGAACGAGCTTGCGGGCAAGAAGAAGCCCTTTCCAGTATCGACGTTGATTCAACTCCCGCAGACACTAACGCAATTCGTGCGCGGAGACAGGGGGTGAGCCATGCGCTTCGAGCACACATTGCCATCCGACCTGTTGCAGAACCGCCCTGTTCGTGTGCTGGTGATCGGGGCAGGCGGGACAGGAAGCTCCATCGTCATGGGGTTGCCGTATCTTGATCAGGCGATGCGCGTCTGGGGCCATCGCTACGGTCTCGAAGTCGCGCTCATGGACGCCGATGTCGTCTCCGATGTCAACTGCATTAGGCAGCCTTTCTCCGCCTCCGACATTGGGCAGAACAAAGCCACTGTCCTCATCAACCGGATCAACCTCTTCTGGGGAACGAGTTGGCGAGCGGCGCCCAATCACTTCCACGCGAGGTCCTATGACCGTAACCGCGACGGGAGTCCAGACCTTGTGATCGGATGCGTGGACTCGCGAGCGGCGCGCGGAGCTATCGAAGAATCCTTTTCCCGCGCTCTCAATCACACCTGCTACTGGCTCGACCTTGGCAACAATGCCGCCAGTGGTCAGTACGTCCTCGGTCAGCCGCTCAATGCGCGGAACCGCAGGAAAGCCGATCGGCTGCGCACGGTGAGCGAACTCTACCCGGAGATCGCAGACACGAGCACGGCCGAAGATCCGCTGCCAAGCTGCTCGGCGGTCGAGGCGCTCGACCGCCACTTATTAGCGTTGAGCATTATGTTCGTGTGAAGGTGACTATCTTTTGGCGATGTCCACATATACATATCAAGAGAGCATATGTGTATGAGGATCACCACAACGAACGTCAAAAAATGTACGTTCAGATTTGGAACTGAATGACCGGGTCTTTTGGTTACAGCTGAGAAGCTTGCACCGTTCCATTGCACTTCAGACCCCAATGTCCAAATAGGAAGCTATTTAGAATTCACGCGGCGTTTGCCTGCTAAGAACACTGGCAATAGCTGCTACATGTTCAGGGGTACTTCCACAGCAGCCACCAGCTATATTTAACAAACCTCTCGTCCCAAATTGTCCGAGAGTTCTTGCCATATCTTCTGCTGTGAGATCGAAACCCGTCGGAGACAAGGGGTTTGGGAGGCCCGCGTTGGGATAGCATGAAATGGCCGTGTCAACCTTCTCCGAGAGACCGCTGAGGAATGGGGCCATTAGATCCGGTCCAAGCGAACAATTCAAGCCAAATGCGAGTGGTTTCGCGTGCCGAACCGCATACCAGAACGCCTCTATCATTTGCCCCGAAATCATTGTCTCTCCTCCCCTTCCAACGGCAGCCGAAATGATGATCGGGAGTTCTTTCTGGCACTCCTCAAATGTATTGAGAATAGCTACAAGCGCCGCCTTGGCGTTTAGCGAGTCGAAGATGGTTTCTATTAGAAGAAGATCGACGCCGCCCTCCATCAGAGCCTTGACCTGGAGGCTATAAGCAGCGATGACCTGATCAAAGGTTACAACTCGAAACCCTGGATCATCTGGTTGGGGAGAGACAGACAGAGATACGGTTAACGGTCCGATCGCCCCCGCTACGAAACGCTGCCGACCGCTGACCTCACCTATCCGATCGGCCCAAGCACGGCACTGTTTAGCGGACGCTATATTTAGATCGCACGCAAGCTCATTAAGGCTGGTATCGTCCAGTATTTCCTGATAGAAGGCAGGGTCTTTTATCCCTCCACTCTCTCTTGGATCGTCCACGAAGAATTCACTCTGAGATATGTTTGTAGCACTGAACGTATTGGTCTCAACGATGTCTGCGCCCGCTTCTAAAAAGCGCCGATGTATATCTCCGAGGAGCTCGGGCTGTGTAAGACAGAAGAGATCGCCGTTGTTGAGAAGCTCCTTCTTTGCATCTCTGAAGCGACTCCCTCGTATGTCAGCTTCCGCCATTCCGTACGTTCGGAGAGTTGTTCCGGTGGCACCGTCGAGGATAAGAATCCGCTCCCTCATAAGGGCTCTGAGAGGATGTTCGTGTGTAGTATTTTCTGTCATAGAGCAACCTTTTCATTGAGAACTGGCAACCGTACGAATTCCGAAAAGTATACCGACAACAAGGATTGCTATGCCCAGCAGTTCTACGAACCCAGGTACTCTCCGATACGCCACAAATACGTACATCAACCCTGATATTGTCTCGAACACGATCAGTTGCCCCGTCAGTGAAACCGGCAGAATGGAGCTTGCACGATTCCAAAAGATCGTTCCAACCCACGACACAAGCACTCCCAGCACCACACTCCCTGAGACAAGCATCAGGATACTACCTCGGCTGCTCTTTACTAGTTCGCCCCATAGCTCCACAGCGAATAACGGACTAGCGGCGACGGCAAGTACCATCGTGGTTACTCCGATCATCGTTGCCCATTGCGTGGATGTGATCTCTCGGTGAGTTTTAAGGAATGTCGCGTTTGCGACGCCGTACCAGGTCCAAAGCATCAGAGCGACGATTGCGCAGCACACTCCAAGTATTTGCGAGTGTAGAGAATATCCTGATTGCGAATGCCATCTGAACTCGCTCGTGTTCACAACGAGAAGTCCAGCCAAAATCAGAACCAGAGGTAAAGCGAGTCTCCTGAAACTGTGTTCTCGGTGAAGCCAGTTCCCATACATTGCCACAGTCACTGGCAGGGTGCCGATGATAACGGTCACAATTGGTGCGCCCGCGAGCCGGATGCCTTCAACAACAAAAAAGTAGTAGCCTATGTTTCCTGCAAACCCGAACAGGAGAGCGTGTTTCCACATTGCCAGTGACGCAGTCTTTGGTCTTGTCCCGGCAATGAACAACACGACTGAGACCATGCCGTACACAAGATACCGTCCCGCTGTGATCCCTGCCGGGCTCACATGCGGAAGGAGCGTTGGGACCAGAAATGCTAAGCCCCAGATGAAGTTCGCTCCTATTCCCCATAGAAGTCCTTTGGTCGCTTCCGCCGCACGGTCGTTGTTGTCCAATCTTCTATCTCCACATTGATCTATGACGTAACATAAATAGGTTCTTTGTCTGAACTGACCTGTCCATGCGAGTCGAGCGCTCTTCGGATATGTCGTGGCAGTGAAAAGAGGTGTCGATGGGTCGCTAGGTCATAACAGAACGGCTGTTCGAACAGTTGATCTATGCACCTCTCTATCGTGCTTTCAGTTAAGGAGGAAGGAACAATATTGTCGCTAGCCACAACAAAGCCCCAGGGTATCCCGAAAGAGGGAACGGTTATGCTGTAGGGTTCCGCATAGAGAAAAACGCTTCGAGTTGTACTCAGCACCGAGGCAAAGAAGGCAGCATCAAGAAAATTTGCGGGACCCGCTTGCGTGGCGAGGACACCAGTACCGTTTAGAAGTCGTTTGATATCGCGGTAGAACTCGCTTGTAAAGAGGGAGGTAGTTCGCGATCCCTCTATGGCATCAGGCAGGTCACAAATCGCAAGATCGAATGGCCCGCTAAGTGACGATAGCAACGTTCTCGGATCTCCAAAGCTAACATGCATTCGCGAATCACTCTCAACCGCTCTGTGCATGTGGGGCAGGTGCTTTCGCGTAATAGGTAGCAGTTCTGGATCGACGTCAAACTGAATCACTTCCTTTAGATTGGGCAGGTTCCTCAGTCTGTGGAGCATACCGCCATTTGCACCGCCTAATACAAGGACGCGCTTCACTACTTGCTTGAGGCAGTAGGCTGGGTACAACAACGCTTCGTGGTATATAGCCTCGTCTCGCGCCGTTGACTGGACTCTCCCATCCAGGATGAGGGATGGCCCATAACCGAACAATTCCACAATTTCGAAATGCTGTAGTGCCGTTTGTCCGGATACAACTGTTCGCTCAACATCGTGAATGTGACGCTCATATGGACCGATGGGCTCGGTAATGGTATGTCTTGAATTTGTTTTCATGGTTTCTATAAGGTGCGAGCGACGACAAGGGCATAACCCAGTTTTCCCTGCTTTGTGGCCTGATTCTCTCTGTCTGCCAATCCGGTACTGATCTCCCAATACCGCTCCGAAGTAGCTGCAATAATCTCCTCTCGCAACTCGTGCCGAACGGTTACCGATCTCTCTTGCCACAAGCGGAATGTTGCCGTCAGATCCAGCACATTCTGGACTTCAAATCTGGCGGCTATCAGCGCGGTCTCGTACTCCTCTATGGTGTAAACAGACGGACATGCCCATTCCTCGGTGAGTTGCTTCCATTCATTAGGAGTCAAGACATCTGTTCGCACACGCTCCAAGAAGCCCAGTTTTCCACCAGGCGACAGCAACGCGCGACACCGCGAGAAGAGGTGAGTGGCTTCAAAGTGACAAAACGCACCTATCCCATAGATACCTTCAAATAACTGCTCGAAGTCGTGTGTGTATACGTTTCCATGGATGACAGAAATCTGCTTGCCTGGGTTGCCATCCATGAGTCGGCGGCGTGCCTTCGCGAGCGATGTTGCTGCAACATCTATCCCGGTAATCTTCCACTCTTTTTCACGGGCGAAGAATGATGCGATGGCGCATGTGCCACAACCTATATCGAGGACCTGCGCGTCAGGACCAAGCGCTAGCATCGATGCAAGAGTTCTCAACTCTGAGGCACTATTATCAGAGAACTGTCCTATATACTCTTCAGGACCGAATACCCTTGGATAAATAATGTCGTGTACTACATTATTCTCCGGCATCGCGTGATCGTAGAGCGCCGATACGGCATCGAAATCTTCAGGGATGCTTGCATTATGAGGCATCATTCATCGCACTCAGGGTGAGCTGGATTGGAGCACTAAGATCCGCAGAGGCTAGGGCATCACGAACGCTTTTGGGTATCGAGAACATATTATGATGCGTCTCCCCATCGTAATAAGATAGGTCGGTTCCAATCATGCTAGTGATATGTAGATCGACCGAGTTGCGAGAAAACGCCATGGGATCAAGTGGCCGTGTGGATCCTATCGCCGTCATCCAGATTGTGCCGTAAGATTGCGGATGCGTGATGTATCGATATGAGAACGGGAATGCGCCACCTACGGCAGCACTGATGCGTGCTGCCAGTGTCGCAGAAGATAAGCCAACAGAGCCACACCATGTTACGTATAGGCCCCGCTCACTCAGGCGTGAACGGACCATCGCTAATGTACGTTCTGAAAACATTGCCGCTGCCGGCGAATCCTGCGTCGGTTCGCTCACGTCATTCACTATAAGGTCATAGCGCTCGCCTGGTTGCGACAGGAGGTCGAGAGCATCCGCGATGACTAGTTTGAACCGCGGATCTCTCTCGGCTCCTGCTGTGATGTGCCGAAAGAATTGACGAGAGACATTAATGACCTCCTCGTCAATTTCGACCTGTGCGACTTCGCCCACGCTCGCATACCGAAGCAATTCTCGAACGACGCCTCCTGGCCCTGCTCCAATACACATCGCACGGTCACAGCGGCCTTCCAGGAAGAGCATCGCAGGATGAATCATCGATTCGCTATAGACAAATTCATCCTTAGCTACATGCTGGATTCGACCATCAAGGAAAAGACCCCGACCATAACCCCTCGTTTCCAACACCTCGATAAGCTGATGTGCGGTATGGCTCTTATAGGTCTCTTTCAGAACATGATGACAATGCGCTTCGCCGGGGGCTATTTCTTCGAATGTCCAACGACCTCCCGTCATGCTACGCTCCCTATGGGCTCCCGATCCCTGATTATCGTGGCGTTTCCGTCGGCATTGAGCAACACCTCACACGGCTCCGTCTGTCCTAGGAACTGAGTGATCATTGAATAGCAGTAGCTTCCGGTATTGCTAAAGACGAGAATGTCTTCGGGCTCTAAGCGAGGCAATTGGATACCCTTTGCAAGAAAGTCTCGTGAATATGTGGTTGAACCAACAATGTCACAAGGCTTCTCAAGAACTGGTTCTCCATCTTTTGCCAGTACGGAAGCTTGATGAAATTCTCCGCTATAGAACATTGAGCGCGGCAGTAGTGTTGCAGACGCGTCGACTGCAATGAGAAAGCGGTCGGGGCGTTCCTTTACATCTAGGACGCTCGTGCAGAAGACGGCCGTATCACCGAATAGCGCACGCCCCGGTTCAAGAATCAATCTGATAGCGCGACTGCGGCGAGACGAATATTCATCGAACAGCGCGCTAATACGCCTATCGTATTCGGCGTAGTCGAAAGCTTCGGCATCTCCGTCTGTTACGGGAAATCCTCCTCCCAAATCTACATATTCCAGATCGGGAAACGAATTCGATAATTCCAGCGTTCTTTGTACGCCAGAAAGCATGGTCTCGAGATCGAAAATATTTGTGCCTAGATATACGTGAGTTCCACATATACGCAGTTGGTGCTGATTTGCAATCGCATGAACATCAGTGAATTCACTCTCTAGCAGACCGATGCGACTTTCGCTTCCAATAAAGATGTTGCCCTGAGACTTTTCGTCAATATTGAGCCGAATACCACAGCTACTCCCCGGACGCACTTTCCCCAAAAGGTCCAGCTGGCCTAAAGAATCTATATTGACTGAAACGCCGCGGTTTGCGATGTACTCCAAATCAGCACGACGGACTCCTGTTGATGTGTAGATGATTTCATCCGCCTGGAAGTCGCAACGAAAGGCCAGATCTAAATGCTTGCGCGAATTGACAAAAATACCTAGACCTCTTCGTTGCAAAAGCTTTAGTAGGTCCGGGTTGTTGTTTGCCATAGACGCAAAATGGATGGAGGTATGCGGATACCTTATCCCTGTAAAACGGGCTATATTCCGCTCAATCAGGGCCTCATCGTAGATGTAACAGGGAGTTCCAAATTCACGGGCAATTGCTTCGATGTGCTCAGGAAAAGATGATCGCATGCATACTCCGGATTGAATTTAGACTGCGGCGTGACAGTGGAATGCTTGCGCGAGCCAGCGGCTGCTTCGAGGGTTTCGAATGTGCCGTCGGAGCGGTGGAGGAGCAAGCCGAGATTCTTTTTAGACCAGGGACGGCCTATTCTCTCGTGGCTCTGGTGAACAGCACTTCCCCACAGTTGGGTTGTGATCATAGATATTCAGGAGTTTTACCAAAGCCTTGTTGGATGTCAAGACTTTTTTTTCGCCGTGGCCAACACGGTTCTGACTGCTTTGCGCGCAGCTGATATAGCGGACCTGGCTTCTCGAGGAGACTACAAGAGCTGAGGGAAGGCTCACTTATACCAATTGACTGCGATCATCGGCGCAATGGCTGCACTGGTATTCCTTCCCGAAACCGTGATACTAACTCCAGCAATTATCCCCAAATTCGGTGTCAAATTGTATTCCATGGCGGGAGCAAGCTGAAAGCCAAGACTAGCTGCAGATGAAAGTTGTGATTTGGGCGGCGTAGATTCTTGCTGATTAGCGCTAATGAGACGCCCCGAGATGCGTGTCGTGTTCTTTGCCTGGGAGATGACGTCCAAAGCAGCGACCCAGTGACGGGTGATGCTGTACTCCCATGCAATGTTCTCAGTAAACGTCGAACCTGGAACCGCTGTGCCTCGGAACCCTTCCGGGGTTGAAAAAACGCTCTTACCATTTACAGGCACAGAATTGGAAATAGTCCCTAATAGATTTAGGCGAGTACGTAAAATACGACCGTTCGGAAGCCACGTATAATATTGCGCGTTTCCCTGAAGGGTCGTGGTGTAGCTACCGTTACTGAGACCATTGCTTGCTTGATTTCCGAGTTGGTCGTACCTACCCGTGGGAAACGTCTCCTGAATCTCTAATGCTATTGTCGGGACATGTGTGTGCTCATTGAATTCCGTAATCCGCAGCATGGCAAGGGCTGTAAAATCCCCCATCTGCCAACCAGAACCCGCTTGCGTTTCTGACGCTGATGTACTCCCGAGAACGGGAATTACACCGAGCGAAAGATTGTCTTTCAATCCATAGTAAATGTAGTTGCTTGACACATGTTGCCGTGCCCCATTTGAAAACACAGAGAACACATAGGGCTCGATAAGATAGTGGCCGCGAGATAACGTCTCTGGAGAAATTGCGTATAGTGGTCCAGTCCACCACGCGTTATTGAGCGATTCGCGGAAAGACGTTGCTCCGCCAGGATGTTGGGCGGCGGCAGAAACACCGGCGGCGATGCTCAGAAAGAAAAAGTACAGCGCCTTAATGAGCAGCTCCTGCAAGATGATTCCTCCGTCCCCTAGATTCGCTAAACTATCCCACATTTTCTCAGAGACCCGCCAAACGGTTTTGCCAACGATCCATGCTGAGTTTCATCAAACGATCGGAGTCGTACTTCAAGCCTCAGAATGTCAGCATTACGGATGGAACCGCAGCCCCAATTCTTCGTTCCGTGGCAGCGGTTCAGACAGCTCTTGAAATAGCCTACACTGAGATCCGGAACTCCCTCTGATGCGCATGCGCATCTTCGCCAGAACAGCCTTACTCTCGCTCTGCGTGAGATATGAAGAATAGAGCGACCCCACCTCATGCTGGCGTGGCTCGCGGCCTGGGACGATTCACATAGGTGATAAGTCCGCATTTCGGGCAAGTTCCTGCCGTTCGTAATTGGCCCGTCAGGAAGATGACCGCCGGCAAATAAAGCAGGCGGCGAGCAAAACCGCCGGCCTTCGTCGCGGTCCATGCCCCGGGCCCTCACTGGTCGACTTAACCCCAAATTGGGCTAACAAACAAAGGACCCTCCGTGGCTCGGTCGATGTCGGATTTCAATTCCAGAGGCAATTCTGAGCTATGACAAGACAAACGACATCAAAGACAGCCGAGACGATTGAGCATCAAATTCCCAATTCGCTACTGACGCGAAAAGTTCGCATCACCATTGTTGGGTGCGGCGGTACCGGCAGCGCGATCGCATGTGGATTGCCTTATCTGCACCAGTCCATGATGGCTCTGGGCCACCCCTATGGTCTGGATGTCACCCTGGTCGACGGCGACGTAGTCTCGCATACCAATTGCGCGCGACAGTCGTTCAGCGTAAGCGATATTGGTCTCCATAAAGTCATCGTCCTGACAAATCGCATCAATCTGTTTTGGGGGGTTAACTGGAAGGCGGTTCCCCATTTTTTGGACGAGACATGGCGGGAGGAGACCGACGTCCTAATTGGTTGTGTGGATACTCGCGCAGCCCGCAATAAGATGACTCGGTCCCCGGCCTACGGGCACTGCTCCTATGCGCTTGACATAGGGAATAACTATGACAGCGGTCAGTTTATCCTGGGACAGCCGAAGAACTCACGAAATAGCAAATGCCGCTTGCGTCTGCCAACCGTTGCGGAGCTATTTCCGGAAATCATCGATCCAACACTGGACGAGAATGATGATCTACCGTCATGCAGCGACATTCAAGCATTGACGAAACAGGCAGCCTTCATCAACCAAACATTGGCATATCAGGCTCTCGCTATGTTGGCGAAATTGTTTCGGGAGGGACGCCTCTCGCATCATGGATGCTTCTTGAACCTCTCTCAGGGAAGGATGGTCCCTATACCTATCAAATATGCCGGAAAGAAAAGGTCGCGATCAACCGCAAAGTAGTAGAGCCCGCGTTGTTCGGCTGATCCGATCTCATTGCACCCTGCCGCCACCTCGAGCGGAACGTGCCTGTTGAATACGGTTGATCTCCTCGCGCAGCGAAATGTTCTGCCGCTCGTAATCCGCCAGTCGATTCGCTCTGTTCCGCTCTTCTAAGACCTGCCGGCCTATACGGTTAACTTCGAGGGCAAGTTGCCGGTTTTGCTTCTTAAGCTTTTCCACCTCAAGTCGTAGCTCAATGATTCTCTGCTCTTTGGCGTCGGGCTCAATCATCACGCGCACACGTTTTTGCTTAAGCATTTCAAAACGATCGTTGACTTCGGGAAACGCCCACTCACCGTTGTGCATTTTTCGGACGACTGTATTGATGTTGACGCCTGCTTCCCGAGCCAACGTCATCTTGCTCCAGTCGAATCCGGAAGGTACTACGACCGTGTTGCTACTCTCCATCCGGTCATGCGCCTCGAGCAGTTGGGATCTAGTCTTGATGATGCGGCTTGCATGATGCCGGCGTAGACCCGCAAGTTTCTTAGCCGAAGTCTTCATCTCAAACTCCGCAGAATCGCGCCACTCATTGCATGGATATCCCGTAAAGCCTTCTGATAAGGCATAGCCTGCGGCCTGTCGTCCATCAGAACCTCACAGTCATTTCTCACCTTTGTCCAGTAGGGCTTGTGCTCAAGCGTGATAATCGAATTGGAACATGCTCCTGGATTGCAGTGCTTGAGCACCGGCCGGTCTCCATCGGTACAAAGCGCAGATTCAACGTGGAACCAACAATAGTTGGACGAAGCGCAGGGATAGATACGCTGTCCTGCTTCCACCAGATCTCTTATCATTTTCTTTCGCAGATGGCCGCCAGCTTCTCCACGAAAGTCCTTCTCTAAGCGCCCTTCAGCAATCGCCAGGTCCACTTTCTTTCTCAGCCGAACGCCGGCGGGACCCGCCAGTTGATCTGCCCGCAATGCTTTGTCAAAGCTCTCGATGGAGACCCTGTCAATTTCCTCCTCCATGAGCATCCACAGTTCCAGATCATTGCCGACGTAATAGTCGGTCATTTAGAGGGAGATGTGCTTAAAGTGTTCCTTTAGGGCGAGCAAATTCGTCGTATCGTATCTGACGACGTATCTTGCAAACGTGCGTCGAAACATGTGCGGATGGATGTGATAAGCCTGCCCGCGTGAGTTCTTCAAACCGAGCATCGTTACATAGAGTCTCAATCTCCGCAGGATCGTGGGTTGTAACAGTGGAGTGGAGGTACGATATCGCCCATAGGTTGATGGTACCGGCAGCCATAAATATCGGCTCCTCGCGTGCCGACGCACGTCGCGTCCCAACCGCTCCAACACTTCGACCGCCTTGGCGCAAACTGGTCCACCCAGCCACTTTGCCTCGCGACCATCCGGTACACCTTGCATCTTGAAGACTCGACTGTGCAGCCACACCAAGTCGGGCTGCTCTGGGGCGGTTTCTATCTGACAGCAGCCTGCTCGCATGGACAGCAACTCACTGAGGCGCATGCCGGTCGCGAATGCGATTAACACAAAGCATGCAGTCTGTAGATAAGACAGTTCCGTACTCAGGTGCCGCAGAGAACGCACACCTTTTTCAAGTCGGGTTCCTGTGAGTTGATATGTTTCCAGTGCCTGTTGACGTAAAGACCGTGTACCAAAATGTTGAACCTGGGTAGAACTGCTGCGTATCCGGACAGCTTCAACTCTCTCCGACATCTCTAGCAGGTACGGAGCGAAATGCTTAACGTACTGAAGCGATTCGCGCACCAATGGTCCAAGTACCTCTTAGGGAATGATCTCGGTTTTGCTTCCGAACGAACGGGAATCCTTGCCAGCGACCTTAGCAGCGGCCTCACCCAGTAACGGGTCAATGGCCAACCCATCCGTCATTACGCCCCTGTATTGATGGAGTTTCTGCATCAGCTGAATACTTCTGTATCTTCCCGCTCTGCTGGTATCGGAAGACAAGAGGTTCTGAATGTAGTCCTGGCAGTGGTGGGGCAAAACGTCCTTGAACCTAAGGATCGGATTGGAATAACCCGTCAGATAAACGATGAACCGCTTCAAGGGCTTAAACAAGTTCCGTAGGGTTGCAGGTGCAAGAGCTGGCCCGTCGACCGGATGCCAGCGCACGGCGTACATAAATTGCTTCGATGCCATCAGAAGAGATCGGAATTGTGCATCCGTGAAGAGGCCGCCACGCGGCATTGTGAAAGACCAAAATATCTGCTTATCATGACCACCAATAGCAGGATTTCGGTTCTCATTCGAAAAATCCCATACGTGATCGGAGAACCGCGAGTTCAACGACACTTGTGGGTTCTCAACGCGGGGACCTCGCTGCCGTGACCTACCTGGCGCTGTGGAACTACGGGTCACCGCAGCACCCCTCTTGCTATGACAAGCGCACCGTTTTCGAGTTCTTTCGTCTGGCGCATAGCCGCTTCTACTTGCTCCGGGCTAAACGCTGAGATGATGTTGTCGTTGAGGATTCGCACGCTATTCCCGTAAACCGCATCCCAGTCTCTCGGTTTCATTTCAGATCGCAAATGCAGGAAGCGGTTGCGAGTCGCAATGACCCACGGTAGGTCCTCGAGGAACCAGAGACTATTCGGGCAGCTAAAACATGCATGAAACGATGTGCATAGCTGACCTTTCACCTCGCCCGTTTGTGGCGAATCGTATGGGTTGCGGCATGTCCCGCAACCGGTGTCAAAGCGACCTTCGACTATTTCTTTAGCCTGGAGCTTAGGTAGATTCAACCGTTTGATACCAACCTTTCGCGTCTCGGGGATCACGATGACGCGTTCAACCATGCGCTCCTGCGCCTTCTGAATCACACGCGCATTGAACTGTTCGTTGATCTGGTTGAGTACATACCTTATGGTCGTGGAGAAGTGCGCGTGCTGAAGAAACTGGCGTACCTTGCCCAGATTGCCCCCGGTTTGGAGGTAGAGCAGTGTGGCTGCAGAGGGACGAATGCTGGAAAAGCTGAAGTTTGGCAATTGGTGTCGCTCGCGAAATTCCTTCAGCCGTCGGCCGGATATCCGGGGCGCCGTATAGGCAGAAATGAGTCGGTGCTTGAGGAGAGTATTCTCACTGAGATAGAGGAAGAGCTTCTTGCTTGCAGGAGTATCTGTTTTAAGTGCAAGCGGCTCCGTATATTGGCGCACAAACTGGATCAGCTCCACCACCCCCATCTGTTTGCGTCGATCGACACGATGAAGTTGCTTCTGCTGCCTCCCAGCCCATGGTTTGTCCCACATGCAATAGAAATATTCTTCATCAATTTCATGCGGCACAAGGCAGTCTCGTTCCAAACTGTACAGCGCGTCAGAGTTGATGCCTGTGCGGGCGGCAATTACGATCATGAACGGTATGAGCTGTTGGGCACTCGTGGGCACGTCGCCGGGCTCGTAGCCTTGTCGGATGGCAATAATCTGCTTTGTAGCCACGGCCAGTATCTTCTTAAATGTGGCCGGTGACAGCGCCTTGAATGTTGGCCGTTCGTTCCCTACGCCCGGAAAGACATTGCTCGGGGCTGTAAAGCCAGGATCGAACTCAGTGGGGTAAAGCCGCTTCGCCTGCCGCAGGAACCAACCGCACATTGAGAGAGAGCGTGCGGCTGTTTGCCTTTTAAGCCGCCGTTTGACAAGAAGCCAGACCGCCATCTCTTTTAGAACATCCTGGTGCAACTGCCGAGCGGATCGCACGTCGGCCTGAGTTTTTTTACGATAGTCCAGAAAACGACTGAAAAGCCGAAGATGGTGCGCGTGGGCGATCAGCGTGGCTTTGGAACGCCCCTCTTGAGAGATAATCCTGAAGGTATTCGCCAGCACATGCGCTAGCCGAGGGCGTGACGACAAAAATGTAAGCCTGATGGTGAAGGATTTCTCTCCCGGCCGCTGAAACCTCTGCTCAAGAGATACAGTCTCAGTTTTGATCCGGGTAAGATCGTGCTTCTGAATTCGCTCTTCATCTATGAGTTTCCAACGTTGACCCGCCCCGCTCTTTCGCATAGATCAGTCTTCCAATAGCCGCTCAACGAAGCTGTTGTGCTCGGTGATCAAATCGCTCCTCATACGCTCGGTCACGTGGAGGTACCGCTCAGTAGTTGCCATGCTTGCGTGCCCAAGTTCCATTTGGAGCGTTTTCAACGGGTTCGGCGCACCGATGCCCTGAAGGTATGCGAGTCGCTCGACTGCGTAGGCATGGCGAAGTAGGTGTGGCCAGATATGCATACCGGTTCGTTTGCAGTTGGTCGAAAACACGCGATTGATTGCTGGCGTTTGAAACGGTTTCCCTTTTCGTCCGAGAAAGACAGTGCCGGAATGCTTAACGCCGCGTGCGCATTGCCGACGTTCCATATGGATGTATCTGGCAATAGATTGCAGCAGACGCACGGGGAACAAGACCAGTCTCCACTTCTGTCCCTTGCCGAGGATCTTGACAGCGACAGTGTCTTTGTCTATCGAGGCAGGATCCTTGGGGAGTGCCTTTAAAGGCAGTGCGCACACTTCCGCGGAGCGCATACCGGTAAGCCAAAGCACCTCTGCGATTAGTCGGTCTCGCCAGACACGAAAGCTCTTTATGAACTGCCGCACCTCTCGGCGCGGTGGGATCTGTGGCTCCGCCATCCGTTCTCTCAACCTCAAGTCACCTCCCGCAATCTGACCAGCATTCGGCTTGGCGCGTGGCTAAAACTCGCTGAAGTTCCGGTAAGGAATTCGAGCGGTTCCCAGCTCAAGTGGAAGTGCGTTGATCCAGTCTTGCTTCTGGGCGAACTGGTAGAACAGACAGATTACTGACAGTTTGTGATTGATTGTGCTGCGCTTGAGCGGACGACCTGTTTGAAAACTTGCCTCCGAGGCGAGAATATTTCGATAGGTTGCGATGTTCAGCTCAGTGACATTGCGCCATCCAAGACCGACGTTCTCACAGAAGCTCAACCAATCGGCCAACTGATATGCGTAGCTCCGCCATGTTTTCGGGGATCTGGTCGTGCCACTGACGATGCTCATCCTTGTCAGAAAGGCATTCGGCTCCAGTTCCCATCGCATCTCGGTATCGAGCAGAAAAGGCCGCCCATATTCATCAAAGAACAGATGCATATGAACCTCAGACGAAGTTGATCTGATTTTGCATGACACCTACTAGAGTGTGAGAAGATCCCGCCTTTGAATAAGAAATTGCGGAGAAAAAAGCAAAGTCTAATACATTGCTGGGCAGGGGAAGGGGGAAATAGCCCCCCTTCCCCTGCACCCCATCCCCCAAAACTACTAGAGGCAGAATGGAGTCATGCATACGACGGGAATCGCTTAGATAACGCCAGGAACCCTTCATCAATCAGACCCTCTCCGCGAGCGCACTAGCGATGCTGGCGCAGCTCTTCCGTTATGGGAAGCTTGCGCATCATGGCGCTTTCTTCAATGCGAAGACAGGACAAATGTGCGCCCTGCCGATCGATCCGGCAATGTGGAGGAAGGCAAGAAGGCGCGCAAGGAGCGAGCCGAGGAGTAAGCGAGTTCGTTGATTTCGCGTCGTGCGTCATCGAGATGTGTTAGGTGTTCCTTAGTACATCGGGAGCACCGCATGAAGATGACGCTCGATCCGAAACTCGCCCAGGAAGCGAAGGCGCTGGTCGCGCTGGCCTTTCGCAACGGTCCCATCGAAGACCTGCACGCCGGCAGTCCTTGTCCGCAATGCAGTGGGAAGGCCGAGATCTCGCACATCTCCGATGATGAGATGAAGCAGGTCATGAAGGCGGCGGTGAACACCCTCTACCGCCTGCTGTGGCTGCGCGAGCACGACCTGGAGTCGTATGCCGAGCAACTGGCGTACGGCCAGCGTCTCACCCTGCGCTGGGACGATCCGGAGATCAGGAAAGGTGCGTGAGATAGAGCGCGCACCGAGTAAGCCATCTTTCTAACCCATGTTTTCAGGAGAACCCGATGTTCAAAGAGCTTGCCCCCTACCTGCGGCAGCGTGCCGTCCTGCTGACCGTTACCCGTCTCGAAGAGGACCAGATCCGCGTGAACGTCATTCCGCAGAAGCTCAAGGATGGTGAGAACGCGGCGATGACCACGCCGCTCACCGTGACCGGCACGGCCGAAGAACTCGACCGTGATCTGCCGGCCACGCTCGTGAACTTTGTGGCCTCGCACCTGCAGTTGAAGAACACTCTGGACCGCGCCAAGTCCGAGATGGATGCCGCAGCCAAGGCGGCGCAGGCAGAGGCGCGCTCGAAGAGCAAGACGGCCTCGACGAAGCCTGCTCCGAGGCACGATCCAGTGAAGGCCGCGGAGACACCGAAGCCCACTCCACAGCCGGCACCGGAGCCACCCAGGACCGCCAGTCTTTTCGACGCTCCCGCCGCGGCAGAGCCCGCCACCACTGAGGCTGACGAGGAAGATGAGATCCTCGCGGAGGCGACCGAACAGGATCAGGCCGACGAGGACGACGAAGAGTTTGACGAAGCCGACCAGTAGACTCCGCCGCTTCGTCGTAGCCCCGCCCAACAGGAGCGGATTAACTGAATAGGGGGAGTGCTGTCCTTTCTTCCGAGTCACGAAAATTGCCAAGCCCCACTCCAACCAACCGAAACCTCTGCGCGGGATCGAGGCTCACTCGATCCCGCAGCGAGAGAGCGATTTCCGTCAGCTCTTCGCAGGAAGCTGGCGGCGACGGCGGAGTCAGGCTTCGAGTGAGAATCTGAAATTCAGCTGTCTTCAACTTGAGCACAACAGTTCGGGCAATCCTCGTCTCCTTACGCGAGGCCGTCCAGGTTTTCTCGGCAAGGCGCCGGATCATCGGTTCGGTTTCGGCCAGCATCACATCGGTCTCGAAGGTGTCCTCCGCTGAGATCGACTGTGTGGGCCGGTTCGGCTCGACTGGATTCTCGTCGATCCCTCGCGCGAGTTCGTAGAGCCGCCGTCCGTAGCGGCCGAACCATTCCTGCAACTCCTCGAGCGATCGAGTGTGCACGTCGCCTACTGTGCGCATTCCCAGCTTCGTGAGCTTATCCTCAGTAACCTTGCCGACGCCCGGAATGCGCCCCACAGGCAGAGGTGTCAGGAACTCCTCGACCTCGGCGGGCTGAATCACAAACAGTCCATTCGGCTTCTTCCAGTCCGAAGCAATCTTCGCCAGGAACTTGTTGGGCGCGACGCCGGCCGAGGCCGTTAGGTTCAACTCCTCGCGGATCTGCTGGCGGATCGCGCTGGCAACCTTCGTGGCCGTGGCGAGGCCCGTCTTGTTCTCCGTCACATCGAGATACGCTTCGTCGAGCGACAAAGGCTCGATCAGGTCCGTGTGCCGGAGGAAGATCTCGCGCACGGCGCGCGAGACCGCGCGATAGCGCGTGAAGTCCGGCGGAACGAAAACTGCTTCCGGGCAGAGGCGCTCGGCGTAGGTCGCGGCCATCGCGGAGCGGACCCCGGAGCGCCGCGCCTCGTAAGAAGCTGCGCAAACGACAGAACGCTTCCCCTTCCAAGCCACGACAACAGGTTTGGCGCGCAGCTCCGGGTTGTCGCGCTGCTCGACCGACGCATAGAAGGCGTCCATGTCGATATGTACGATCTTGCGTCCGCTCATCCTGCCTTCATGGTAGGACGACCGGCCGGGGAGCCGCCTCTGAATCTGCGCCGAACCGTTCGCCCGCGGCATTGGGCAATCCACTCCACAACTGAATACCGGGAGGACTACGACGATGGACTTTGTCTTCCATGATGGTGGACGTGTGGCTGCCGGCTACAAGGGCAGCACCGGCGATTGCGTTACGCGGGCGATTGCGATTGCGACGGGCAAGCCCTATCAGGAGGTCTACGACGCGCTCAACCGGCTCGCGCAGGCGGAGCGCCTGGGCAAACGTAAGAGGAGGCGCTCAAGCAGCCGCACTGGCGTCTTCCGCGCGACCTATCAGCGCTACCTCGAATCGCTCGGATGGCGGTGGACCTCCACCATGTCAATCGGCTCGGGCTGCCAGGTGCATCTGCGGGCCTCGGAGCTTCCGGCAGGCCCACTGCTGGTCAAGGTCTCGCGGCACCTTACGGCTGTGATCGACTGCGTCCTCTACGACACCCACAACTGTTCACGCGGCGGGACCCGGTGCGTGTACGGCTTCTTCTCCCTGAAGCCCTTATCGGCAACCCCCTCCTCGGGCGACGATCGGCCTCGATCCTCGAGGCTCCACCCAAAGCTCATCGGTCCTTGCGGCGGAGCCTCGCGGCCAGGCGGCTCCTCGCCCTCCGCACCTCACAACGCAGGACCAACCCGAAGTTACGGAGACTCTTTCATGCTTCTGACCATGCAATCGAAGACAGCGGCAACCCACAAGCTCGAACAACTGATCGTCCAGGGACGCAGCCGAGCGGGCGAGGTTGTGGACCACGTGATGAACAACCAACCCAGCGACCGCCTCGCCCGCGGCGGAGAGCTCAGCTTTACGCCGGACGCGGAGTTGAATGCTGTTCGGATCGAATACCCCGACTCGAACGCCGGCACTCTCGCGCAGCGGCTGCATCGCCACTCTGTCCAGCAGATGGCGCAGACGACAGACCTGCCTCTCAAGTTCATCGACAGTCTGCAGCAGACGACCGAGCCGTGGGCGCGCGAACTGCTCGCTCATAATCTCAAGACGGTCTTCACCAACCGCTTCGCCAAGAGCCGCTACCTGCTGCGCTCGGTGAACGGCGAGGTGCGCGGCTTCCTCTCGGACCGCTACCGCCGTCTCGACTCGCGGCCCATCATCGAAGCCTTCGCCACGGCCGTCCAGCAGAAGGGCGCGCTGCCCTATGACGGCTATGTCACCGACACGAAGGTCGCCCTGCAGGCGATCATGCCCGAGGTCTACGAGCCGATTCCAGGCGAGATGGTCGCCTACGGCCTGAGTCTCGAGAACTCGGACTTCGGCAATGGCGCACTCTCGGTTCGGGCGTACCTTCTGCGTATCTGGTGCTCCAACCTCGCCATCACGCAGGAGGAGATGCGACAGGTGCATCTCGGCAAGCGCCTCGACGACTCTGTCCTCTATTCGCAGCGCACCTACGAACTCGACGCGGAGACGACCGTCAGCGCTCTCCGGGACGTCATTGGCGCCCAGCTGAACGCAGACGCGCTGCGCCGCCGGATGGACTCCGTGCGCTTGGCTCACGAGCGTCGCGTGGATGCCGGGTCGGCGCGCGACCTGCTGCGCAAGACGCTGCTGAAGGCGGAGTCGGATGCGGTGATCGAGGCATACAACTCGCCCGACACGCAGAACCTTCCGGCCGGCAACACGACCTGGAGGCTCTCGAACGCGATCTCGTGGGTTGCCGGAAACACCGGCGACCCGGAACGGAAGCTCGAGTTGATGAAGTTCGCCGGCGAAGTCCTGCCCGCGGCGGGCTGATCCACGCCTGGGGAGCGGCGCGAGTGCGGCTGCTCCCCGGCCAAACCATTCCAAGGAGAACCTGTCATGGCTGCGATTGCCGAAGCCAATTCGCTATTTGAAATCGACGCGGAGTTGGATAGCCTCCTCGAAGTGATCGAGGAGCAGGTCGCGTCGGAAGGCCAGCCTTCGGAGGACTTGGTCGCCCGTTTCCAACAGTTCTGCGATGCGCACGGAGAGAAGGCGGACCGGATCGGCCGCTTTCTTCGCATGATGGAGGCCCGGGAACAGTTCTGCCGCGGCGAAGCGGCACGGCTGGGCGAACGCGCCCGCGCCGCTGCTGGGAAGGTGGAGCGAACCAAAAGCATGGTCCTCTACTACCTGCTGAGCCGGAACCTCCAGAAGATCGAGGGCCGGCAGTTCACCCTGCGCGCCCAGAAGAACAGCCAGGACTCGGTGAAGATCACCGACCAGGCGGCGGTGCCGAAGTGCTACTGCAGGATTGAGGCGCGTGTCACGGGCGTCATCTGGGAAGCGGTGATCTCGCTACTCCCAGGGGAACTTGCAAAGGCGCTGGAGTCCTCGATCCAGGAGACCCGGCCGGACAATGACGCCATCAAGACAGCGGTGGCGCAGAACGAGATCGTTCCCGGAGCGGAGGTACGGGGAGGGACCCACTTGCGGGTCGCGTGACACGGGGCCGAGAGGCCAAATTCTGGAGAGCTGACCGCTGCAGCGGCGCGGCGTCGATGGCGATACACTTGATCTTAGTCACTACTTGAGCGGCGCGTTGCCATAATGTATGGCTGAACGACAGGCGGAGGATGAGTCCAGATCAGGAAAAAATCGCCCAGTGGCTCTCTGACCGATCTCCCTCATTGCATGAGGCTTATCTTGTTGCTCTTCACTTTCTGGCCGATCCGAAGACTCCTGGCCGAGCCCAGATGATCTGCCACGCAGGCCGAGACTTGTGCACTGGACTGCAGGACTTGCAGAGCGTAACCAGGAAGGAACGCGCAGATACAACGCCAATCCTTCGGGAAATCGACTCTGTCTGGCAAAAGGAAGGGTTCGATGCCTTTGGTATCGTTGACTCTGCCGAGCCTGCACCCGCTTCGGAGCAGACGGCCTCACCTGAATCGGCAATTCCTCGCCACCTCATGGTGCTCTTTCAACGGTTGATGGACGAACATCGCCGGGCGGACATCAATCAGGAAGAGCAGGCCGCACAATTGTTCAAAGCGAACGACCCCGCGACTGCGAACCGCCCCGAGGCTGTTCAGCCGCTCTCGAAGGAATGGGTGCACCTCCGCCGATGGTTTATTCGCTACGCGCATTTCGGAGTCCAACAGCGCATACCGGAGGAGCAGGAATTGCAGCAGCGCTTCGCATCGCTCGAGAGCTTCATTCTTGGCGTAATACGGACATTCTACGAAGGAATGGAGGGCTTGGATGAAATCCTGGGCGAAGCCAACTCCTGAACTGGTCACTCGCGCAATCGCGGGCATGCCCTACCTGGAACAACAGCGCTACTTCTTCGAACGACTGGAAAATCCCGAGTGGATAGAGCCGCTGCGTAAGGCGAAGTTCTTCTCAGATCTTCCAACCGAGACGCACGAAGGCAATGTGGTCACTTTTTATCTATGGCCAGCGAGCAGATACCTGTCCCGGATGGCCGGCCTAAAGCCGGATCTCGTCGCCGAGATCATGAGCGGGTTTCCAGAGACCGCAAATCCGTTCGTGATGCAGGATATTCTCAACGCCGCGCGCACGATGCCGCCGACCGCGGCGGCGAAGCTCGCGGAAGCAATCGCCCGCTCTGCTCGGGGAAGTGGCTTCGTCGGAATGGATCGCGCTGGAGAGGTTGCGGCAGATCTGGCTGAGGCTGGAGAAACGAAGTCAGCTCTGACTATCCTCCGCTCCGTTCTTGATGTTGTTCCTGATCCCCGACCCCTGACCGTCGGCCCGTCCGGACACGTATATCGTCATGAAGCTCGAACCGCGATCCGAAGCTTCGACTATGCGGGCATCCTTCGGCACAGCGGGGAACGGCTGGCCAGTAGTCTAGGAGTCGAGTACATCACCCTCCTCTCAAAGAAGCTAGTCTTTGCACTCGCGCAAGAATACCCGCAGTACAAGAAGGAGTCTCGCCCTGTTGAGGACTACTCCTATATCTGGCGTGCTCATCTCGATACCTGGGATATGCACGAAGTAGCAAAGCAACTCTTGATCTTCGGGACTCTCCAAGCAACCGAACGGCTGGCTTCGGAAGGAAGATGGAAGGAGGCTCAACAGGTTCTGGAAAGACAACCCTTTGCGGTCTTCGAGCGGATTCAACTATTCCTCCTTGCAAAATACCCCGATTTGGATCTCGAGTTGGCGGCAAAGAAGCTCGGCGAGCCAACCCTATTTCATGCTTTCGGGCTTCGACAGGAATACAACCAACTTGCGCGCACGATTTTTCCGAAAATGTCGCCGGACCAGCAAAACGCGGTGCTTGCCTTGATTGACGCCGGCCTCAATCAGGGACGCATGATCGAGCGGGGGCTCTCCCAAGAGCAGATCGAGCAGACCATTCGACAGTGGACACTTGAACGCTACGAACCGATTCGGCAGAGTCTCGCCCCAGATCGGCTCAAGCGAGTTGAAGCGCTCGAACAGGAGTTCGGCTCGGCGCGCAGATATGAGAACCCTGTTGTTCGTGGAGGGGCAGTTCCTCTTGGAGGAAAGAGTCCGGCCAACAGTGCAGACCTTCAGGCTATGTCAGTCGATGAGGTGCTAAGCTACCTCCGCACATGGTCGCCCACCAGAAGCGAACCGTTTGGTCCGTCTTATCAGGGCTTGGCCCGAGAGTTGACGACAGCGATTGAGGCTGCCCCCGAGCGGTACGTGGAACGACTTGACGACTTCAAGCAGCTCCCACCCACGTATGTGCGTGCGGCGCTCCAAGGCTTCCGCGACGCCACTAGGAAGGGGATCGCTTTGGCGTGGCCTCCTCTACTTGGACTCGCGGAATGGATTTGCGAACAACCAGACATCGCCTCCAAACAGTCTGACGAGGACGACTGGCACGGGCACGATTCAGGCTGGCATCCGACCCGCTTTGCGATCGTTGACATTCTCGAGGATGCGATCAAAAAAGGCGTTCTTCCGGTCGAGCTCGCTTCTCTCGCTTGGAAAGTGATCGATACTCTTTCGGATGACGAGTCTGAGTGCTTGAACTACGAGGACCCAGCCTCTCAGGAAAAGGACGTATGGAGCTATTCGCTCAATACGCTACGACCGAGAGCTGTCCGCGTAGCGCTCAACTACATTGAATGGCGCTTCACGCGCCTCAAAGCCGAGGGAAGGTCAATCGACGACGATCCAGAGATTCTCACGTACTTGGACAAGCATCTTGACCCTGCAACCGAGAAGTGCCTTTCCGTTCGACTAATCTACGGTGAAAAATTTCCGTTTCTCCATGCGGTAGCGCCACAGTGGGGCTCTCGCGCGTATCGCGAGATATTCCCGACTGCAGGTGAATTGCAGCCTCTCCGCGATGTTGCTTGGGGAGCATACCTGGCCGCGAACCAGGCTTATTCTGATTTGTTTCCACTTCTTGAGCCTCTCTATCGGGAAGCCATGCGAATCCCGGATGACTCTCGCAAGCAAGGAAAGAGCCATATCACGGACCGGCCGAGTGCTATGCTCGCCCACCACCTGGTCCAGCTTTTCTGGAGAGGAAAGATCGATCTCCGCGAAGACTCGCCGCTGGTAGAGTTTCTCAATAACGCCGGCACAAGTGCTATGCGTTCGACAATCATTTATGTTGGACAATCGCTTGCTGAAGCCTCGGAAACGGTTGCTCCGGAGGTTGTAGGTCACTTGCAAAACCTCTGGGATTACATCCTGGAATCCGATCACGCCAAGAGCTTGAGCGAAGTCTTTGCCTACTTCGGATGGTGGTTCAATACTCCATACTTCGAGGATTACTGGGCGCTCGATCACCTCGAACGTAGTCTCCTACTGGCTAAGGGCAAGTTCGAGCCTCTGTTGAATGCACTGGCACGCTTGTCACGGCTCGCCGAGACCTACCCCTCGCAGGTTTTGAGCTGCACGAAGATGATTACGCTTGGAGCCGACGAGTATGTTGACCTCTGGACCGCTGACCTTGACCATATCTTGAGGACTGCATTGACCTCAGGAGATGCTGAGGCCGTGGCCACAGCGTCCGAACTTATCAACGAGCTCGGCAGACGAGGTCACCATTCCTATCGCACTCTGATTCGATCCGGCGATCTCAGCTAGCGATCTCCAGAAGAAGCGACCCAGGCTCGGCAGGCCGTAGGCCCCTGCCACGGAACTCCACGAGTTCACCTGTCTCATCGTTGACGAAAGAGACGTCGGTCGGCCCCCACCGGATGCCGTCAGTCACACCGCGTTCGACACCTTCCACCCACAAAGAGCGGTCCTGTTTGAGACTCCGCATCACAGTGCCATCTGCTCCGACATTGTCGGCATAGAAGGTCGGCGGTACTTCGACAACGCCAGAGCATCTAACAGTGAGAGAGTCGGCTGCCGCTTTCATGTACTGAGCCTGGAGCACGATCTCCTTTGTCTTCCAGCGGACGAATTTGCCGAGCTTATCCGAGACCTTATAGCCGCTGTGCGTGACATGGTAGAGGGAGCGATTCGCCAACGCAGGTTCGATCAGACCTCGCTGTTCGAGCGCCCGCAACGCCGCTATCCATGCAGCTCGACTTCGTCGACCGCCGGATTCGAGGAAGGAGTTTCCATTTGCAAGAAGCACTTCATGGCCATTGGACTTGCGAAATGCAATCTGCTCGTCAGGATCGTTCACCGCTGCATCAAGGAGCTCATGCTCCTTCACAGTCAGTTCTTCGGGCAGATCGAGTAGCCGAGGAAGCGGCCCAACCCATTCAACCGCATCATCGTAGGCGACGACCTCCGATCCGGATTCATCGTCAAACGACGGAGCCGGCCCAAGTGCCGGAACGCTGGCATTCTTCCCGTGTAGGGTCTTCAGTAACGTTCGGAATTGCTCCGGTGAATAGGGCTCGTCTCTCAGGTCGCACCCTACCGCGAACTTGAGCCAGGCTGGAACCGCCCCCGACCAGTCTCCCAAGCGAAGAACGGGGATGAATTTCTGCTTGCCGACTTTCTCGGCAATTCTGCTGGTGATGATGTTGGATTCGTAACCAACCCCGCCGGATCGCTCTTCGGACTTCTCAGCGTAGATCGGCGTGCAAATGACGAGGACGAACTCGGACCGTGTAACGGATTGTTCCATGAACTGGAACCTGTTATCACCCAGACCGAGATGCCACTGGTCGAGGGTTACATTGATTCCATTGCTCCGCAAATGCTTAGCGAGTTCAAGAACCCATTTCTTGAGCTCCTCCGACTCCCAAGCATAGGAGATAAATACGCTGGGATTCGTGGAAGATGCCAAAGCTTCTTGTTCAGTTGGCTCCTGCTCTCGATCATGTTCCGGTGTTCCCGATACGAAACCCTGCATCGCGTGAAGCGTGATCGCGTTGCTTAGACGTTCTTTCATTTTGCTTCCTGTATCTCTGACATGAGCATCGATTGCGCTGAAGCGGTCTGAAAGCGGAGTAACAAATGATATGCAGAGGTTTCGGGCGACATTTTGGGCTCTTGATGTCTCTGCTGTGAGAGCGGCCTCAAGAATCTGTCTCAACAGAATTTCCATCGACGGGTCCAGCCCACTTTCGTCAAAGGGGTCGAGATAGATCGACCGAAAAATGCCTTCAATCTGACGGAAGCCCTTTAAGACGGAATCTGCGGCCTTGCGCGCGAAGTGCCCTGCCTCGGCGATGCCCGCATTTTCATATTGCTTCACTAGGGTACGGTTGTCTTGGATGCCTGGTTCGTATATCTCAGAGACCGCATCGTCGAATTTCATCTTTGCGGCCGCCTCGAAGGTAGGAGTCGGCACCGCTGCGTTGTTTCGCGCAATGGCGACACGCTGAGCCCATGCCGCTGTTGGATCTACGATCTTGAGCACTTGCTCGGCGATAGTGAAAAAGGCTATTTGAGTCCCGTCCGAGGAACGACCAAACGATTGAATAGCGCCGAACTCCGAGATAACAAGGTAGAGCCCGAGACTGATCTCGTCCGGGTCGATTGAATCGTAACGCGCTCGGACCCGTTCAAGTAGCTGCTCGTGCGTGTACTGGGTGGAGGAATCGTCCACTTCGTAGAGATTGACCAGCGTGTGCAGAACCTTGAGCACCCCGTCTCTCGCTTTGATATATCTCTCGTCGTCATCGCTCAGGATGGCGAAGGTCCCGAGAGTGGGAAAGTACTCGGTGCGATTCTTCTCAGCCCGCACCAGGCTGCGAAGCTCCATCTCATCGAGAATCCCGGCATCCCGAATGAGGACTGCTAACGGCTTTCGAAAGCTGGGCTGATGCAGGTTCAGGAATCGAGCGGTAATTCTCGATGCGACATCGACTTTGAGCGGATCAAGAGGCATATCGTTGTTTTTGGCCAGTAAAGCGCTACATGTAGAACCGGTACGAGGGGTTGGGAATCTGGTCCTCGGGCAGCTCGGCCATCAGCATCCCCACCTTCTTCGCAAAGGACAGCGTGATCGGATATCTCCCGATGCCTTCGCTTGAATTCCAATTCATCTTTGTAAGGGCAAGGATCTCCGAGGCGCGTTGACGAATATCCGTCTCGCCGCACGAGCCGATCTGCACAGGTGCGGGGATATATGGCCCGGGATACTCATGCCACCAGGAGACGTACCCCATCGTGAAGAGGAAGAACTCGTCCCCGATCGAGCATAGAGTCCCGCGCCAAGGCTCCTGCATGCCTTTCCTTACGAGGCGGAGCGCCGTCGGACGAATCCACACGAGCTCGCATGCAGGGACCCGGGAGTTCGCAATCGACCGGAAGCCCCTCTCCTCCTCCGGCTGATACATGCTGGTTTTGTGAATCACAATCCTGGACGGTGTCAGCCCCGAGATCGCCTCGTACTTATCGACTACTTCTCGAATCAGGTCCGCAGCCTGAGTCTCGTTCAAGTATGGCTGTCTGTCGCGCTTCTGGTGGCGCGGAATCGTAGAGCCCTTCAAGGCAAATGGTTCGATCTCGTTAGAGAAAGCCTGGGCGACGCTCGCGTAAACCATATCTCCATCACGCCGTTTCAAGTGATGGAAGGATATTCCGATAAAGCACGTGTTCTTGGGGAGGACAGACGGGCGCCACGGCTCCCGGCCAGCCTTGTAGAACAGCGAGGTGCTAAGATTCCAAGCGCGCGTGGCATTGCTGTGCCCCTCGCCGGCCGGCCGCAAGAACGTGTCCCGGCGCATCACCTGAATGGGGATCGCATTCGGCTGGCTGATGATCCGTGCTTTCAGGGCTCGATAGAAGGTACGGAAAAGCAGATCCTCGGCTTGGGTTCGCAATTCCGCTGCCGCGGCTAACTCCTCCGGGCTGGGCTGGAAGAGTGATAGCTGCTCTCCCTCCTCCTCCTCCTGAAGGCGCTCCAGAGCCGCTCGTTCGATCTCGGTCAAGCGTGGATTGCTGATGCGAAGGTCTGCCAGGTCATCAGGAAGGCAGACAAGAATGCAGTCGGGACGCACATCGCCAAATAGGCTCTGAACGCGAGCGTCGTACAGATCGAGAAGGCCATCGAACCGCCTGATCTGTGCGGGCTCGGCAAGCGCCAGGTCAAGCCGCGCTTGGTCGACTACCCGGACGAAACGATCGTCAAGCACGAAGTTCACGCCAAACGCGTGCTGACCTCCGGGCCAATCCCGGTATCTCTGTCCGTTCTTCTCGAAGGCGACCGACATCAGGTTGAGGTTGATCAGCCACCTCTTCGCGATCTCTATCTCGGCGGGAGCTCCCACCAGCCCCAGACGGACATCCTTACCCGGTGATTTATCGGCGGCTCCGTACCGTGCCATCATCGCCCGGGGATCAACGCCCGCCTTGCCCGCGGCAAAGCTGATCTCCGGCTCCGGCAAAATCTCGATGTCGACATTCATCTTCATCGCGCTTCGGGGACCTCGACGTTCAGGTAGGCTGCGTCCACGCAGATGCGCTCGTCGAACGATCGTTCACCAACATCGCTGTGCGCGTGCGTGTCCGAAAACCTGTCTCTGCCGATGAGCTGTTTTGCGGCCTCCCCCAGTACCTCATCAAATCCTTCGATCTCGACGAAGGTGAAGTTCGATGACAAGCGCTGAGCGAGCTCAAGCACCTTGGGATGCGGGTCTTCGCCGCTCCGGGTGCACCAATAAATCCCGTTGCGAAAATCGAGCCTGCCAGCATCGCTCTGCCCAAAGAGACCTTCCATGATCGAGGGCTCCGCGCCCCGGTATCCGATAACGATGATCGGAGAGGCCTTGAGGAGCGGGCGCAATAACTGAATCAGGGAGTCATCAAGCGAACCGATTTCGCCACGGCTGTTCTTGTCCGAATATTGCTCCGCCTTACCGTGCAGCCAAACAATCTGGCACTTGTTGAAGACGTCGAACTCGCCATAGTCTCCGGGACCGCGGTTCACTTCCGCGATATGTTTGATGTGCGGATGGCGGGCTCGCAGAGCATCTGGCAGGCATGGGTCGAAGTTCGTCGTGAGAACGGTGCGGACAAGACCGCGCATCACGAGGTCCGCCAGAGTCTCGTAGCCGCTCGAAATGCCGTTGCGCGGGTTCATGATATCGAGCAGAACTCGCTTGCGAAGCTCCGCAGGCACCAGCAGGTGTTCGACAGTTGCCGGAAAGTTCTCAGCCAGACTCGTCGCCGCGCGATTGAACCAGGACTGCTCTTGCAACCAGGGTTCCCACTCAGTCGGCCGCACACGCTCCGGCGGGCGTTGCCCCTGCAGCTTGCGCTCCGCGTAGACAATCCTCGCGATTTGCTTGACTGCGTCCGTTGCTGTCGGAACGCCGGAGCGGAAGGAGGCCCCGGCTCCCAGCAAGAAGATCGGCCAACGGTCGTCCTCTCCCCGCAACAGCGTTGCGACGAGGGCAACAGCGTCCGCCCCAACGACTCGACGAAAACTCATCGAACACTTTCCTATCTTCAACTAATCTGATTGGAAGCCTACACCATTATGGTGTAAAGTGGTGCATGAAATCAACTGGCGGACGGGATGATGTCACCTTCGAGAAGCAAGAGAAGCGGAGTCGTCACAGCAGCAGGTGGGGCCGCGATTCGTGCCTCCGTGAGCTTCCCATCGGACTTGTACGAGTCTCTGGAAGAGATCGCCCGGCACAAGAAAGTGTCTCTAGCGTGGGTCATCCGTGAGGCCGCCGAGAGGTATGCGGCGGTCGAGCGGACATCGCTCAAACCGCCGGGGAAGCCATGAAAACATCGATGCGCCGATTCGATATATTCATGCGCCCCAGGAGATGAAGGAATGCCGGTGCCGCCAGCGAGCCCAAAGATTTATCACATCACGCACGTCAACAATTTGCCGTCGATCATTGCGGCCGACGAGTTGATCTCGGATGCCGCCATCATCCAACAGGGAGGACCTCCGGCGGCGGTTGGCATGTCCAAGATCAAGCGACGGCGCTTGACGCTGCCTTTGACCTGCCATTCTGGCGACTTCGTTGGGGAATATGTGCCGTTTTATTTCTGCCCCAGGTCGGTCATGCTCTACCTGCTCTACAGAGGCAACCACGCCGAACTGACGTATCGAGGTGGACAAGGGCCGATCGTGCACCTTGAATGCGACCTGAAAACGGTTGTTGACTGGGCGGATGCGAACCATCGGCGCTGGGGCTTTTCGCTTAGCAATGCTGGGGCATACTATGTGGAGTTCAGGAAAGATCTGGCCGAGTTGGATCAGATTGATTGGGATGCAGTCGCGGCAACGGACTTTCGGTCGGCTGACGTTCGAGAGGCAAAGACTGCAGAGTTCCTGTTCTACGGATCGTTTCCTTGGGAGTTGGTTGAGAGGGTTGGCGTTCACTCGATGACGATTGGGCAGCAGGTAACCACAATGATTGCAGCGGGAGCCCATCACCCGACTGTCGAAGTCAAAAGAGACTGGTATTTTTGAAAGAGAGATACAGCCATGGTCCAATACAAAACCGGTGACATCCTGGCCGACGATGCCGAGGCCCTCGTCAATACGGTGAATTGCGTCGGAATCATGGGACGCGGTATTGCGCTGCAATTCAAGAACGCCTTCCCCAAGAACTTTAGCGCTTACGAGCAGGCTTGCGACCGTCACGAGATTCAACCAGGCCGGATGTTCGTGTATGAAAACGAGTCGCTGACCAGTCCGCGCTACATCATCAACTTTCCGACCAAACGCCATTGGCGCGGGAAGAGCCGAATCGAAGATATCGAATCGGGTCTTGCGGCCTTAGTGGAGGAGATCAAGTCGAGACATATTCGCTCCATTGCGATTCCACCACTTGGCTCTGGGCTGGGCGGACTCGACTGGAAGGACGTGCGCCCGCGCATCGAACAAGCCTTGAAGGGACTCGAAGGGCTCGATGTGAGAATCTACGAGCCAAATGGCGCTCCTTCGCCTCAGGAGATGTCTTCGTCTAAGGCCGTTCCGAAGATGACCGCCGGCAGGGCCTCGCTCGTCGTCCTCGTCGACCGTTACCTCAGCGGACTTCTTGACCCCACTGTCTCTCTGCTTGAGGTTCACAAGCTGATGTACTTCATGCAGGAGGCTGGAGAGCCGCTCAAGCTCCAATACGTGCAAGGACCCTACGGCCCTTACGCCGAGAATCTGAGGCATGTGCTCAAGGTCATCGAAGGCCACCTCATCTCCGGCTACGCCGACGGAGGGGACGCGCCCGACAAGCAACTGGAACTCGTTCCCGGGGCCGTTTCGGATGCGAATGCTTTCCTCGCGTCCAATCGGACGGCGCTCGACCGCTTCGCGCGCGTCGGCAATCTCGTCGAAGGATTCGAGACTCCCTTCGGACTTGAGTTGCTCGCAACAGTGCATTGGGTGGTAAACCAGATGCACGCGCGGAATCTCACAGAAGTTGTGAGCAGGACCTATGCTTGGGGTGACCGTAAGAAACGGTTCACGCCAAATCAGATCGAGCTCGCTCTCGATGTTCTGGCGGCGAAGAAGTGGATACCGGGACGCTTCCGAAGCGAGTCATCCGCGATGCGATTCCGGTTTGCCGAGCAACCCTCGTAAGTCGCGCGAGGCCGGATCCATATACTGCTACGACCGTCCGCGTTGAGAGGAGAGGCGGTGACGTAGAAATGGCATCATGTCTGCCGTGATCTCCTTGCTTATCGAAAGAGCAATCTCAGGAGTCATCTCCTGACCCGGCTTGAGCTCGAGTTTCGACAAACTCGTTTGATAGGCTCGCCGTGCCACGCGCTCCTGCTCCCGTTTGAACGACAACTCTTGCGCGATCGCCATTACGTCGTTCATTGCCCTGACCTGGGCAGGCGTCGCATCGTCTTCATTGGCGAGAGCACATCGGAGCTCCTCATTCGTGAAGGCTAGGTTTACATCGAGGTTCATCTCCGTTACTGCTGGTTGGATCGATTGCATAGCAGGCCCTCACTGCGGGCCCTGCGTAGCAGCTCATTTCGCAGACATTGCAAATCTATGTCAACAAAAGAGCGGTTTTTGTGTTGTCGCTGACACAAGGACTAAGCCATTCATTGCCAGTATGGCCCAACACTACGCGTTGTCATAACACTCTCTCAACAAGTGCAGCGCAATCGATTGAGCGCTTCTGTGTCAGGAGCGCCACAAGGCTGACGAGATCATCGGTTTTGCCACAAGAAATTCCTAGTCTCCGCGCAGCGCAACAGCGCTGAAAAGGAGACTTACCGATGCACAATTCACTCACTGGCAGACTCGTGCTTGCGGTTGTTCTGGGCACGCTTTCCGGAACCATTGCGCATGCCGATACGACAACCCCGCCTCCGTCCTCAACACCACAGAGCGTGACAGGAGGAGATCCAGTACCAACGTCTCCTCACATCGTCACAGTCATTCTCACTTTGCTTCAGGTGCTGCGGTAACATAGGCGTACCGGCTTACTCACCTCTTCGCCTGAACGGGAGACTTCGAATGAATCTGAGCCAGCTCGATCTCCTGTTCTGGGCGATGAGTTTTATCGGGCACATCGCACTGCTGCTCATTCTTCTGTTGCGAGGCCGCTTCCGAAACCTTCCTATCTTTACGGCGCTCATAACGTTGAATGTCGTCAGAACGATCGCGCTCTTCCTCATTCGCCGGCACAACGCGCAGAGCACATATTTCTACACGTTCTGGTCGCTGGCCGTTCTTGACGTTGGATTGCAGTTTGCGATTGTCTATGAATTGAGTTCGAAAGTATTCCGCCCATTGGGACAATGGGCACCAGATATCCGGAAGAAATCCGTGATTTGGATAGTCGCAAGCATCGTCTTCACTTCCCTGCTCACCTTGATTCCGAAACCATCCAGTCACTTTTGGATGCAGGAACTCATCCTCAAAGGCAGCTTCTTCTCAGCGGCTCTGATGAGCGAGCTTTTCGTCGGGATGATCGTGATATCGGCAGCGGCTGGTCTCAGCTGGTCCAGTCATGTCGCAAAGGTTGCGAAAGGTTTCACCGTATATTCGATTGCTACACTTATTCTGGAAAGCGCAAATACCTGGCTGGGATTGGGAGGCAGCGGACATACTTACGATGATTTGTCCCGGATCCGCATAGCCATCTATCTCTGCTGCGTTGCATACTGGATCGTCGCTCTTTGGCGCAATGCGCCTCCTACCACGAAGATGCCAGATCATGTTCGGCAGCAGGCTTCGACGATCAATCAGATGGTGAGGATTCGAGTTGAGGCGTTACGTCAAGCGGGAGAACCATGAGTCGCAATCTTTCGTTTCTGTTCCTGGCCGGTGTTCTCATTGCAGTCATATTGGTCGTCGGCATCCGCTACGCCTTGCGTTTAAGGGCTTCCACCAAGACGGAGTGGGAGGCCCTGCTTGAAAGCCTGATCGCGATAGATCGGGAAGGAGTCGATACCGTTGCGCTCGATGCGATCGAATCATCGGGGCAGAGGCGGACCGATCAACTCGCTCGCGAACTTGAACCCAATGAGATTTGGAAGCTTCTAGGTGGGCTCGAAGGCGTGAAGAGACTGGAGTCGAACAGTCGCGTTTTGGTCGAAATGGCTGCCTACTTGCAGCGATCGCATCCCGAGGCGGCAGCAGTAGCCGAAGAGCTTCGCTTACACGCCAAAGAGTTGGAGTTGCATGTGGGCAGGCTGAGGATGGCCGATGAGCAAGGTAGCCTCGAGTTTCACGTCCCCACCTATGCTCAGAATGCAGCTATCGCTTATTACCTCATGGAGCAGCGATTGCAGGCGCTTTGTCAGCAAACGAACATGCGGACCTTCAGGACACTCCAATGGACCCGCTGACGGCTGGTGTGATCGCGTAGAAGAGCCGCACCGCACAATCCGCTCAGGATTCGAGGCTCATTGACACCGCCACTACGCGTCCGACAACCTCTACATCCTTGCCGTAGGCCAGAGGAAGCACATCCAACTTCGCCATGACGTGGGAGACAACGTTGAGCCGGGTCCCGTCTTCCGTCAACTGACACCAGCCGCACACATAGCCGTTCCGCGTATACAGCAGATAGATGGGGCGGTCGAACTCGTTCGTCCACTCCTTGGGCGAAGCGATCGCTCTTTGATGCGTATCGACAGTAATGATTGCTCCTGGACGGATCATCGGATAGAGGGAGCGGTCTTTTCGGCCGACCATGGCCTTGCGGTACCGGTTCCTCTGGGAATTCATGTCCCCCGCGATGAGAGCCGTGTTCTCTGGAACGTCGGGCGACGGTCCACTCAAAGGACGAGGCCGCTCCGCTCTCTCATAAAGGCGCCCCTCGGTGATCAGGACGGTCGAGTTCGGCCCATCCAGCGGCTCAAAGACGCGCGAATCGTACTCGGGAGGAAGGCAAGCATCTACGAGTGTCTCAGGCCGCTTGCTGTAGATGTGCGAAAGCGAAATCAGCGTGGAGACCCTCATGTCGTGCCTGCCGAGCTCAAGTTTTGCCAGATGGCTGAACGAGGATGCGTAGCGAGGACTGCCCCATACCTTCGCCAGCAGCTCAGTCCGATCTTTGACCTCTCTGAGTGACAGACCCCATTCGGTGCGAATACCGCGGAGCAGCGCGCCAAGGCGTTCCATCGTGACCTCCAAAACCGTACAGGCAGGGAGCGAACCGCTCCACCGTGCAGAGGATTTTTAATTTGTCGATGCGGGGCATGCTCCTCGATCGTTCCCCTCTTGGAGGAACTGGAGTACCCATCATTTTCGGGAACTGCGGACAAAACTGACGCTCCCGATGTCCGAGCGACCAACCTCTGCTTGGGATCGCTCGTTCAGAATTCGGCGACGCATCGGCGACGCCTTATAGACATATTAGAGGATGAGAGGACTGAAACGGCAAAACACTGTACGAGACCTGATGGCTGTGCTTTCTTATCACTCTTTCGAGCAGTCGTTCCTTCGCCTCAAAAAATGGTTCACTTTGTATTGTCCAGGGACTGACGCTCGTTTGAATATGAGGCCGGTATTGGATTACTTCCCACAAGCCAACATAACAGTACCTATACCCTTGCTTTGACCTCTGCTGAGGCTCGGCACAGGTCAGACCGATGCGGGAGGACCAAATTGCAGAAAACTAATGTCGTCGAAGCCTCTTGAGATGCGAGGGTGCGGACAGGGTGCTGAAGTGCCTGGATTAATTTAGAGAAGCTGGCATGTGAGTGACCCCGTCACTCAACGCACATCCGTTTTAGGTACAAATCCCCATTGTAGCCATGAACAGGAACGTGGAGCTGGCATTTTTTCGCGAGTGTGATGACGCTCGCTGTGCCCGGGCACGAGTTGGTTTCCGAACGGATATCCTGAAGTGGATGGAAACTGACTCGGTTGCCGACTGGGAGGCACACATCCAAACCGCTATTGCAATCGGGGATTATGGCTACGGATTGGTACATGTGGCTTGGTACCGCTCGGATCAGGCCAGATTTCTCATGTTCGGATTCGTCGAACTTTACCCCACCGAATTTCCCCCACCTTCGGAAACACTGGAACATAACTTACCCATAAGACGGCTCGGCAGAAGGAACTACCTCTACGTAAAACGTAGTCGTATGACTGCGAAAGCAGCGGTCGATTGGTATCTACGCTGTATCGATGGCACCGTAGAGTTGCCTGGAGATATGGATTCCAGAGGAAAGACCAAGTTACTGGCGACTGCGGGATTCGTCCAGGAGCCTCAGTGGCCTCACCTGATTACGGCTTCTGACATAATTCCTTTCGTGCCCCAGTTTTGGCAGGCACCGTGGGTTCACCATCTCCTCCAGCCAGACCTCCTTGCAGAAGCACAAGCAGCAGCATCGAATGCGGAAGGGCGAAATTGGCTCTCTGAGCAAATGTTTGTGGACTTTGAGGCCTATACCGAGTTGCTTGGGTCACTGCACCTTGTAGCGCCAGATCCTATCCTGAGAGCGGTAGACCATCGTTTATCAACCAAAAATCCTAAGCGGGAAGCCAGTGTGCTGCGTTTTCACCCCAGAAATGGCAAGAACGTAGCAGGTCTACGCGTTATTCTGATCGATCGTCGCCAAACGGGTATTGGTGACTTTACGGAGGCTGAGGTTACCTCAATCGAAATGGAAGTTCCCCACCCACCGGGAACGACAGGGGAAATTGAAATGGTTCTTCGGAATCAGGACGGCTCCCTACTGTCGTGGAGCAAGCCTACAGGTTTCATGCAGTCGGTGGGTGTAAATGTGATCATCCCTGGACCTCGGCAGGAGATTATCATACCTGGTACAGCGAACTCCCCAGGGTCGACTTATACACGGGCGCTGGCCGGACATCAAACAACCGTGACGGTTGGGGAACCACGATCACCCAAAGAAGCCATACCCCTCTTGGCCGAAGGGGAAGCGCGACGCGAATTGAGAAACCTGGATGCTCGATATCCAGAGAAATGGTTTCACGGAGAGCGGGGAGAAGCAACCACGTTCGTCCGCAATCTCATTGCCAGCGCTAAGCAGCGCTTGTGGATAGTGGATCCCTACTTCACAACGGTCGAACTCATCAGCTACGCGCTTGCGACCTCAAGTACAAAGCTCCCCGTGCTTATCGTTACAAGTGCCGAAGCAATGATAAAGAAGGATCGTATCTATCCCAAGCGGACGGCAGCAGAGGTGCTGGACGCACGCCTGCCGGATCTCGCCAAGCATGGGAACTTCACCATAAGCGTCTTGAAGGGGTCCCCTGCGATACATGACCGCTTCTTGGTTGTCGACGATTCTGTCTGGTTCTCAGGAAATTCACTGCACACGATCGGCGAAAGAGCTGGGATGGTGATCCGGCTCCGGAACTCGGGGGACATCATTAGCAATCTGGAAGAGATTCTAGAAAGTGATCACATTGCTTCATGGCAGGAATGGATAACAAATTGGCGGTCAGCCAAGAGGCAATCACGCAAAATCCAGCCCGGCGTCGCTACTACACTTTGTCTGGCGGCCGGTATTGCCGTAATAGGTTTCTGCAAGGCGCTTAGGGACAGCGGGAGTGGCCGATGATGGACGCTCGACTCCGTTCTACGTATATACCTCTGCCTACCTTGATTTCATTTGGCCGCTCCATAGAAGAGGAGCCTTGGGTAGCTCCACTGCTCTATCAGTTCGATCGCCAGCTTAGTCGAGCTGACCTCACACAGAGTGACGAGCAGTTTCTGCTTCTCTCGAAGGTCTTTTCAGGCTCCATCGACGCCCTGCGTGCCGAAGGCATCGCAATACCGGAGGAAGTCGTCGTTGCTTTCAACAGTTCCTTTGCGAGTCATGCAGAAGATCCAATAACTGCTCAAGCCGCTTGGTGTTGGGGATTGATTTTAGGCAGGAGAGCATCGTATGTGGCCGGCCTGGAGGATCTGCGACAATTGCTCGCGTGGACGAGCCATGACGTCGTGATGCAGGAAGCATTTCTCGTGGAGACGGCCCGATCACTCCACAACCGGAAGCCGAATTTAGCCGCCGCGATAGAAGAGAGCATGCAGCGGCTCGCTGACCACCCCGAGGATTTCATTCTCGGCACGACGCATGGTGGGTTTATGGAGAGCCTGGCCGCTTGGAAGAGACTGCCCCCTTATGAAGCGTTTGATCTCCGTAAATTGGAGTATGCCCCACAGTCTTATGAATTCCTCGGAATACTGCGACACCTCAGGAAGATTGACCGAGGCGATTACCTCCTCTGGTTAAATCGTTTGCAGAACCCAGTTGTCGTGCAGCATGCATTGTTAGATTGGGAGATCACTGAAGACTTCGATGAGTTTCTGGCGCTACTCGAGGGTGCGCCAACTGCCTATGCCGATCCAGGAGATGATGGTTGGACATCTCTGGTAGCCCCGATGCTCCTCGAAGTGGCGCTCGAACACGCCAGCAAAGCCCTATCGCCATTCTCCAGGGTTCCCAGAGATGAAGATGCTTACAAAAAGGTCTGCGATGAGCTTTCCACGCGATTGGAACAACTCGCTCAAAGGCTTGTCCAACGGAGTGACGGCTCGCGGCTCGCGGCTCATTGGCTAATGCGGCTAGTACGCATGAAAACCCTATTGAATCCATGGCTAGCACTTCCACCCTCGATGGCAATAAAGGCGATCGTTCAGGCCTTCGGCGATTCTGAGAACAATCCCGTACTGATACTCAACCAACTGCCACTTGTTTCTGAATTAACGGATGACGACAAGGACGAACTTCGAGCCTCTGGAAAGGGGAAGACTTTTAGCGGTCAAACTCCTAAAAGCGATGTGCTGATGTCTCGGTTACTATTGAAAGCATTTCGTTCAGATACAAGCGGTTTCAAGGAAGAATTTCAACTATTCGAAGAGCTATTGTTGTTGCGGGATTCCGGTCTGTTCGATCCCAATCTGAATGAATTGCCGACATGGCGGCATCAACTTGCAAGTTGCACGTTTCTAGAAGTGAATCTCGCGAGCACTTGGAAGCGGCTCTGGGAACAGCTTGAAGGTCAAAGACTCAGATCGAAGCATTCTATGTTTACAAATGATCGATCGGCTGATGAGGCAAGTCTCTTCCTTTGTGCGACGGGCCTCAGTGTGCTTGAGAACCGAGCAAGCCTCACTCAGCCTGAAGAGCCTTCCCGTCTGACGTTGTGGAATGAAGTTTACACGGCAATTTGGTTTCAGACGTTGGTCTACAGCTCGCACGTCGAAGCGAGGAGTTGGCGCTACTTGCTCGTGCTCCTTTTGGGAGCGCTGCCTAAGCACTTGGATTTGGCTTCGGAAGATGGGCTCGCGCAACTTTCGGAGATATTCCGATCCTTCGCGAGCGATGAAGAACTAACAATCCACACGGTTGCTCAACTTTCTCGCGTAAGAGTTGAGGGACGGTTACTGAGGAGGGCGATTGCCCAAGCTGGCTTCGATATGGAGTCAATCCTGAGGCAATTCGAACGAAATGCAGAAAACGTTGAGGTGTATCCGCTATCGAAACGCTGGAAGGACGTAAGTCTGGCTTGCCGCGAACTCCTTGCAGGAAACGTCAGTTAATCGCGGTTGCAGCGCATTGTTGTTTTGAGCGTGGGCAGGTTAGTCTGATTCAGCAAAACTAGCGCTCCGGCGGTAACCATAGGCCGTGCGTGCTCGAGTTTGCAATTTCGATTATCAAACCTGGCTTGCGAAGCGGCGCATTTACTATTGATAAAATGCCTAAACACAAGGACACGAAATGACCGCCCCTAAAGTCTTCCTCAGCCATGCCGGTGAGGATAAAGAGCGATTTGTCATTCCATTCGCGACGGCTCTTCGCCAAAGAGGAATTGACGTCTGGTTGGACAAGTGGGAGATTTTGCCGGGCGATAGTCTGGTAGACAAGCTGTTCGAAGAGGGCCTTAAGGACGCAAATGCTGTTCTCGTTGTGATCTCCGCCGTCAGCGTTTCGAAGCCATGGGTACGAGAAGAATTGAACACCGCGATAGTCCACCGCATTACAAAGCAAACGAAGATTATTCCAATCGTTCTTGATGGCAGTGAAGTTCCCGAGAGCTTGAAGTCGCTGGTCTGGGAATCTATAGATGATCTGAAAAGTTATGGGTCTCAGCTCGACAGAATCATCGCAGCCATTTTCGAACATCGGGAAAAGCCAATTCTAGGAAACCCTCCAAGCTATGTAGCCGAGCGTCCGATCCCTGGCCTGCATCAGACCGATACGCAGGTGCTGCGGCTCTTATACGAGGACGGAGTTAAGGAAAATCGCCCCCTCTGGGCCCCGCAAACCTTTGCCGAACGACTCGCAGGTGTAGGTCCGGAAGCATTTCTCGACTCAGTTGAAGTCTTGGAAGAGCGAGGCTATATAAAAATCAATCGGTTGATGGGCGGGGTGCCAAGGGGTATTGGTGTTCTTCAGCCTACCTTGAACGGCTTCATGGTCTTTGCTCGCACCAATATCCCCATGACCGAGGATTACATCCGGAAAATAGGCCTCGCGATTCTGAACGAGAATCTGACCGCAGCTAGCCAAATCGTGGCAGCAACAGGGATTTCACCATTCATCGTGGACCACCTCTTCAAGTTGTTTGTGTCGCGGGGATGGATAGAGATCTCAAACACGCTAGCCGACACTCACGTTTTTCGCGTCAGCCCAAGCATGCGGCGCGCTCTTGGTTGAGTGGAACGCAGGTAGTTGCGTAGGTCAGAGTTGGAGCTTCTTCTGAGCCCATTCGCTCCCAGCCGCGGGGAGCATGTCACTCCAGGTTGCGAACGTTGTATTTTGCTGAATGAAGAGGTCCCATTCTTCGTCGGCTATCTTCGCAAAATCTTCCGTGGTCTCTACCTTGAATCCGCTGGCTTCAAACATCTCGTCGGCTGATATAAACCGACTGCATTTGGATAGGAATCCTGGAGTCAACAGTTCATTCAAAGAGACTTCGTGTTTGCCATGAATTTCGTCTGCGCGATCACTTAGCTCTTCAAGATTGCGTTGAAGCTCATCCAATCCGTCGATTTTGAATTCGAACATGCTCTGCTCCTGTCTGATGTGGTTTGGGCGCGGCAACGGCGGGCACCCGACAAGCTCTTAGTTCGGTCATTGGGGCCGAGCTGATTCGGCTCTTCGGCTAACGCAAGGATAAAACGCTCCACGGTCACGTCACTGCGGAATTGCGCCTACCCGAGCTGATCGGATCCAGATCATATCCATCCCGGAGGTATGGGAGGATCATGGCGAAGACTTGGGGCTGCACACAAGGTCAGCCAGGACCTAAGTGAACGCCTTGAGCAGATGGCAGACCGCTCCCGCGGGCTTGGGGTCGACACGCGGTGGCTGCTGCTAAGGGCCGGGTCGCCCGCTGATGTTCTTACTCGGGCAGTGGCCGATCTAGAGCGCGGCATGCACCTTCGGCGTCGCCTGAGTCGCGCACTGCCTTCGCGGAGACCCGGGCGCACGATTGCGAGGGAGCGCCTAGCCACAGGCTTCTAACCCCGCTTCTGTGGAATGACGTAAGCGCCGGGAATCTTCTCATCGAGAGTGGCGAGGATCGCACCATTGGCTTGCGCAAGCTGGAGCAGATGACCGTCTGTCGTCTGCTTGGGGGCCTTGACCCAGTTGGGTAGATGGGAGATGTCGTGGCCATCGACGATGAACGTATGTTCAAAGGTGGGCGCCTTCTTGAGTCGAAGGAGAAGGGTTCGCGCCTGGGCCACGCTGAACCCGTAGCCCGGAGCCTGCGCCAAGACTCTAGTAAATCCCAACTCGGTAATCGAGCAGGTAGCCAAAGGCGGAAGATTCTCTGCGAGTAACCACCTAGATATCCGATCGTGGAACTCGTGATGATTGAATCCGAGAGCCACAAGCGCATTCACGTCGAGAAGATATTTCATGGGAAGTTGGCCAGAATCTGGTCGACGTCTTTGCTGCTCAAGGTGGGAGCGTCCGCACCCGCGCTGAGCACCGGAAGGCCAGTCACGGGATCAGAGATAATCTTCGCCTGACGAGGCCGTTGACGACGGATGGTGAGCACAATGCGTTGCCCTTCCACATCGACATCGAGGGGATCGCCCGCGCGAATCCCCAGCCTGCGCCGAAGCGGTCCCGGAAGAACAATCTGGCCTTTCGTAGAAACACGGGTCTGCATGGTAAGACGATCTTACCTCGCCTGACATTCTTCATGCAATCTCGGTAAGCCAACTCCAGGGCTACCTCGTTCGGGAACCTTCTTTCGACTCTTCGCCCCACTCAGGAGAAAACTCGATGAAACTCCGCCGTAACCAACAATGCCCCATTCACCGCTCTCTATACTGCTGTGGCAGGGAGTTGATCCCTAAGAAGCGCCACATCGAACAGATGGGTGTGCAGCGCATCGAAGATCCGCATCATCCGAGAGCGTTCCGTGAACTCCGTTCCAACGCGGAGATGCGGAAGCTGCTCAACCGCAAGATCGTCGAGCAGAATAGGAAGTGCGGCATGTGCAAAGAAGCATTCACCAACTATAACGACATCGTGCCCGATCACATCAACCCTAAAGGCATGGGAGGAGCGTGGCGAGACGATCATCCTGACAATATCCAGGCCGTGCACTGGTGGTGCAATGGAAAGAAGGGATCAAGCAGAGTGTAGGCTTAAATGCATTGGGAGACAGAACGCGGTAGATCACGTTCTGGTGAGAAAATCTTGAAACTTGTAAAATCAAAGTTTGTCGAAGAACTGGCTCAAGTTCATATCTAAGGCGCTCGCGATTCTCTCTAAGGTGCGAGCACCTATCTCCTTGTTCCCGTTTTCCAGCTCGGACAGGTGTTCTCTTGTGATCCCCGCATGCCCAGCAAGCATATCCTGAGTCCATTTGCGCTTGGTTCGTAACACTCGAATCCTCCTCCCTATCCGCACGCAAATGTCGATTGCCATGCAAACAGCATGGCTGTATGCTTTGGCTTACACGTAAGCTATAGCTTACATTCCTGATCTTGCGAAATTAGCAGCCTCATGTTTGTGGCTATTCAATATCAAATCGAATGTTTCCCGGTAGGGCTCCAAATACACGAGCCGCGGAAAAAGCAAACTTTGATACTTAGGGCCCAATAAGATGAACTCAATTCTTCTGATAGACAGCGAAACCGTCGTGGCAACTGCTTTGCAGGGCACTCTCAGCCAGTGTGGGTTCGAAGTGGAACTCGCCAATTCCGGCAAGGCGGCGCACGAATGGTTGAGACGGGAGCATTTCGATCTCATCCTGGTAGAGTTCGACCTGTCGCCTCGACCAAACGGTGAGGCTATTGTCGAACCCTCAAAGTCTGCTACGGGATGCTGGAGCGGTACAGGTCTCATACGAGAGCTTCGCGCCGCGCGCGTCACGACCCCAATCTTGGTCCATACTGTGCTCGAAGGAGAGTTATACGAGACTGCTTCGCTCGATGCTGGTGCCGATGACTACATCGTCAAGAAGGCACCAGTCTCCATGCTTCTGTCGCGCCTTCATGCGCATCTTCGTCGCCGCGAGCGTGATCTCGGTTTGGCTGCCAAAGCCGAACGCCGCGTCGCAATCGGTCGCTTCACACTTGACCGAAATGCAAGGGTCCTCTTAGCAGACGAAAAGCCAATCAAATTGGCACAACGTGAGATGCAACTCCTCGAACAGCTCGCATCAAGCCCCTCCCGTCTCTTTTCTTCCGATGAAATTCTCGACGCTGTTTGGGGTAATCATCTCCGCCGTTCTCTGCCCGCTCTCTCTGCGTTGCTCCTCCGACTGCGCCAGAAGATGGCTAAGAATGCCATCCCTGACCCAATTGAGAATGTCCGGGGACGAGGGTTCCGGTTGCTCCCGGCACTTCGGCTCGATATCGAGAGTACGTCGCGTATCAGGAGGCCAAGCGATAGTGCAGCAGCGAAAGCCACACGGTAAAGAGATAAGAACGCCCGGGCAGGCCGGATTCCATTCCTTTCTTAGAATGCATCAACAAATACACCGCAGCCGCTGAGTTCCATTCAGGGAACGAAATGGTGTTCGACCAAGTAAGTGGGGCCCGAGGCTTCCAGAGAGTCCAATACCTCAACGCCCCTCCAAATATCTTTGCCTCGTAGAACTCTCTCCGGGGGCCGCCTCCGTTCTGCTCGTATTCAATTCTGATGCTTCCCTCCGACGCACCCAACGCCACCAGTCTGCGCGCATCTCGTCCCTTCAACCTCTAAGCTTCGTGGGTGGTAGTGGACTTAGCTGGCCTGACTTGTTGCGCCAAACAACAGACCTAATATCAATGCCTCTCCTTTAATCTCACCCAGATAACCTCACGTCCGCCTCGACTCCTGCTCGCGGCTCGTCCGTGCAGCGGCTGCCCAATCATCCCTGCCCCTTCCCCTCAATTCCCTTACATGCTCACTCGCACTTTTCCGCTCATTCGCGCATTTGCGCGCATTTGCGAAGCCCCTCCTACGCGAGTTGTAGCGCTGACAGGAGGAGCTTTGACTTCCCCAAAACCTTTGAAGTTCGAGAAGAAATCCCGTGATCACGAGACGATCTTCCTGAATCACTATGACTGGCTGTTGGACTGGGCTCGCCAACATACTCGGGGCGCTTCTGAAGAAGCCGAAGACCTGGTGCAAGACCTCTATGTCCGTTTCGTGCAGATGAAGTCGGGTCCTGACTTCACGGATGACGATCAAATTCGCGCCTACCTATATACCTCACTCAAGAACCTCTTCATCTCCAAGAAGCTGCGTAGCGGCAGGGATGCAGTCTCGGGACTGCTCGCGGTCGACTTCGACTCCGTTGAATTCGCGATATCCGCCATCGACAGGAGCCAGCTTCTGCATGTCCGTAGTGACTTGGCTGGCATCTGTGAGTACGCCTGCATCCGCAGAAAGACCAACCGGGCTGCGTCGGCTCTGATTCTGCGCTTCTTTCTTGGCTACCTCTCGACCGAGGTCATGGCGTTGCTGAGAGCGAAGCGGTCGAATCTCGATACGCTTATCGAAACGGCTCGGCTTGAAGCAAAGGCATATCTGAACCGGCCCGGCGTTCTCCGCTTCCTGAGCCGGGGCGAACGGAAGTCTCCCACCTTCCCCCGCTACCTGCCAGAGCAACCGGAGGCTCTGTTCGCAGAATTGCAGCGGCGGATCTTCTCGGAGACGGAGGGCACTTGCCTGCCGTCTGAAGAACTCAACGATCGTTACCTGCGACCGGATGCACCAGCATTCAGCACACTGGAGGTTGCCCACCTCACAAGTTGCAGGGTCTGCTTGAATCATGCGAGTCGGCTCCTGGGTCTGCCAGACCTGACGCTTCGATTCTTTACCGAGGGCGATCCCCCAGCGGACGCGAACCCGCCATCCGCGAGGACCGGAGAGGATGGCTTGAAAAAACTCCGTCGTAAGCTGCGTGAAACCTACGAGCACCGACCGAAAAAACTCCAGATCGTGGTTGATGGAGAAGTTCGAGGCGTGCAGACGATTACGAGCGCCTCAAGTAACCTTCAGATCGCATTGCCGCCGTTGTCGCAACCGGGCTTCGTAGAAGTCCTTAGCGAACAGGGCGTTGGCCTCCTCTATTTCGATTTGCAACAAAAGACTGTCGAAGTACCAGCGCCGCGGGTGGCTGCCGTTGACCTCAGCGATGGTCGCCAGCTCTCGGTGTCTTTGACTCTTACCGGCGGAGCGCCGCTCATCGACGTCTCCTACTACGATCCTCTACTCGACGTGGGCGCAGATGGCCCTCCATCGGCTCAGGCTCACCTCACGGTCCAGTTTGAATCCTACTCCGGGGACACCCCAAGGCACGACGTTGGAACAGCTCTGAAATCTGATACTTGGCTAACCAGCTTCCTGTCTAATCTCACGAACCGCCGCCCCTGGATCATCGCCATTGCGCTCGGACTGTGCGTCCTGATTGTGTTAGGCCTTGCCTACGTTCGAACACCTCGCTCGGCAAAGCAGCAAGCGACAGCCGCGACGATCCTCGCTCAATCATTGGAGCAGGCAACCGGTACGATCCCCCCGCACGGGGCCCTTCACGAAACTTTCTCGCTTGAGGTCCGCTCTGGACAGGGGAAAAAGATCGGCACTGCGGAAGTTGAATTGCTTCGAAGCGCCGACCACCCTCTCCAGGCACTCCGCCTTCGCGGGTCCAGCGGTAATGTGCTTGCTAGTCACTCGATCGATGCCACTGGGAAGGTTAGGGATTTCTCCAACGCGGAGAAATCGAAACCAGGGGGTATAGCTCATCCGACCAGTATGCAGGACAAAGTATGGCAGCATCCGCCGGACGCTGCCGACTTCGAGCTATTGGCCGGAGGCGGCCCAGGTCTGCAGCTCCGCGAGATACAGAACGGGTATGAGTTCAGTTTCAATCGATCTGCGACTCCAGAGAAGGCTTCGATAGTTGAGGGTCGTCTCGTGATAGCCGCTGGCACGATGCGCCCCGTCGCTGAGACCCTACGCGTGCAGGATGGAGATGAAACCCGCGAGTACCACTTCCAGCAATTGCACTATGAGATTCTTCGTTCAGACCAAGTCAGAACAAGCGATTTCGCTCCTGATTCTTATGTCCATAGCTCCCAGCACTTTGGAAACACGGACGGAGATGTACGGCTGACCCTTCAGGCCCTGGAGATCCTCGGCAATCAACCGCAGAATATACAGGCGGCCGTCGACATCGAGAGACATCGCGACGTCGGTGTCGAGGTCACGGGTGTGTTGCCGACCCATCAGGACGTGCTATCGCTGACTCAATCACTGAGAAAACTTCGAGGAGGCACGTCTCTTAGGCTAGACCTCCATTCGTCCGATGAGCCACTGACTCCGCATCGGGTCCTAACGGTTGAGGTGAGTCCATCCGTGTCGATTGCAACTGACCATATCCCACTGGATGGCATGTTAAGAGAATCGCTTGGTGCTCGTCTGGGCCCCTCCCGTGAGGAGCTAGACGAACACGTCCTGCAAGCTGCTCGCGAGATCGTGGCACACAGTGCTCGCGTTCATCGTGCTGCATGGAGCGTCAGCCAGATCGGGTCGAGGGACTTTGGAAGCAGCGAGCTCGCTGCGATGAGCCCAGCGGACAGGCAGCTTTGGCTCGCTCTGGTTGCGCGGCCATTGACCCTCTGCGACTCAGAGTTAACCGCCATTGCCCGCGCTCTCTCTGGAGCGGGCAAGCTCGATTCGCATCCAGAACAGGTCACAGATTCCATCGGGAATGTTCGAGAAATGGCCATAGCAGCCGATTCACTCCGGGAGCATGCTGATCGACTCGATCGGCTGCTGGTAAAAGGTTTCGCCTTGTCACCAGAAGTTTCATCCGCACCCGTTAGCCCAGCTGAGTTGCTCAACCAGCTAGCCAAAGTGCAACGCGAGGAGAGACGGCTGGTCATCACTGTCCAGCGCCTCCAGCGCGGAGCTGTAATAACTCGCATCGAGTAGCACTGAATTCATTGATAAACGGCTATCAGATGCCCCAAGGAGAAGTATGCCTAAAAATGAAGTGCCTTTCCGCCGGTCTGTCGTCAGGGCGATACTCGCAATGTTGTGGACCTTTCCCTCGTCTTCCGTATTCGCCGATTCAAGCACAGCCAGTCTTTCAATCTCTGTTTCAGATTCATCTGGGGCTGTCGTACCGGGCGCACACATTGTGCTCCGAAACGCTGAGACCAATCAGGAGCAGCAGGCTGAGAGCGGGACTACAGGATCGGCTACATTCTCATTCCTTAAACCTGGACACTACACGCTCACGATCTCAAAAGAATCTTTTGCAGACGTCATAGTCGATCGCATTCTGTTGAATGTGGGGGACGACAAACAACTTCATCTGTCCCTCAAAGTCGGGACTGCCTCTCAAACCGTCAACGTTGACGGCAGTGGATTGACGATCAATACGACTGACGCCTCTGTAAGCACTGTCGTTGATAGGAAGTTTGTAGGAAACATGCCTCTGAATGGTCGGAGTTTTCAGGACCTGATCCAAATGACTCCTGGGGTCGTCACCCAAAGTCCTCAGTCATCCGGTCAAGTTCCAGGGTATCAAGGAGACTTCAGCGTCAACGGCCAGCGAACGGAATCCAATTACTACACGGTTGACGGGGTGTCAGCAGCGGGTGCCGGAGAGGCTACAGGGGGACCCCAAGCTGCTAGCAGTGGCTCAATCGCAGCCTCAAGCGCTCTTGGCACCACGCAAAGCATTTTGTCGGTAGACGCGTTACAGGAATTCCGGGTGTCGAGTTCAACCTATTCCGCCGAATACGGTCGTAGTCCTGGCGGACAGTTCGCCTTCTCAACCCGATCAGGTACGAATGAGATGCACGGCAGCGCTTTCGAGTACCTCCGCAACGATGCAGCGGACGCGAACGACTGGTTCAACAACTTCTATGGAAAGCGCAAATCGGCTCTCCGGCAAAATGATTTTGGTGGAACGCTGGGCGGCCCGATATGGATTCCTCGTCTTTACAGGGGAACCGACCGTAGTTTCTTCTTTGTCTCCTATGAAGGACTACGACTCGTACAACCGGCCGCAGCGAGCACTCAGTATGTACCCTCTCTGGCAGTCCGCTCAAGTGCTTCGGCTGCGTTACAAGACATCCTCAACGCGTTTCCTCTGCCTACAGGAGCCGAGATCACTAGCTCTACGGGAGCACCAACCGGGTTTTCCCCTTTTGTAGCATCGTATGCTCTACCTGCCGCGATCAACTCAACCTCAGTTCGTCTCGACCATACGTTCGCGAGTAAACTCGCTCTCTTTTTTCGATTCGCCAACACGCCAACCTATTCCCAGACACGGAATCTTTCCCAGGTTGGCCGTTCCTCTCTTACCACCTCGAGTTATACGTTAGGCGCGACGAGTCAACTGTCACGGCGCGTCAATAATGAATTTCGAGCTGGATATACTGACAGCAGATCTTCGGCTATATCCTCACTCGATAGCTTCGGCGGAGCGACACCAGCAGATTTGAGAGCCGCAATGGGGATTCCGAATGGCTATAGCTCGTCCCAAGTAACGCCCTATCTCTATATCCCCAGTGTGGGAACGTCTTATCTAAATCTCTATGACACGCAGAACAAATTGCGCCAGTGGAACATTACAGACAATCTCAGTTTGACTATCGGACACCATTTGCTTCGCGTTGGCATCGATGAACGTCATTTCGCCTCTCCGATGGAAAGGTCCCCACTCAATATCTTCGCCGAGTTCCTGAGCCGTCAGTCGATGGTATCGAACGCGGCCGATTATGCTTTCCTTTCTAAAAATGTATCGGCAACGCCAGTCTTCAATGAATTCTCAGCCTTTGGTCAGGATGAATGGCGCGCATGGCCTTCACTTACGCTGTCCCTGGGACTTCGCTGGGAGATCAATCCCCCTCCAACAGAAGCTAACGGGAACGAAGCCTACACTGTTCTCGGCGATATCAATAGTCCCGCAACTTTAACCCTCGCGCCAAGAGGAACACCACTCTGGAAAACCTCCTGGTTTAACTTCGCGCCGCGGCTCGGTTTAGCATGGACTGCCAACACAAACCCAGGGTGGGAAACTGTAGTTCGTACAGGAGGCGGCGCCTTTTTTGATACGGGCAATCAACTTGCAGCTCAGGGTTTCAGCGGACTTGGTTTCTACGCGTATCAGTCATATTTTGGAGCGTCGCTTCCCGTTCAAACGGCAGACTGGACTTTCTCTACCGCGGTGGCTTCTCCATATACAGTGACGTACATTGAAGCATTTCCGGTTCACATGCAGCTTCCATATACCTTGCAATGGAACGCCAGCGTCGAGCAGGCGCTCGGGAATGCCCAGTCTCTGACAATGTCCTACGTTGCATCAAATGGTCGCCGGTTGCTGCAGCAGCAATCGCGCAATGTCAGTTCCTCCAACCCAGCGTTTGGAACGATTTATTACGTCGCAACCGACGTAACCTCAAACTACCAGAGCCTGCAACTCAAGTTCCAACGCTCTATATCACATGGGCTGCAATGCCTGGTCAGCTACGCGTGGTCCCATTCGCTCGATTACGGCTCCAACAATGCTGCATTGCCTCTCACGCGCGGAAATGCAGATTTCGACGTGAGGCATAACCTTCAGGCAGGGTCATCCTGGGAACTTCCCGTATATCGAGGGAACCGATTGCTGGGCTCATTGGTCAACAACTGGAGCACGGATCATCGCGTGATGATGCGAACCGGGTTTCCGATCACACTGAAGGGCAAATACATCACCGATCCCGCTACGGGAAACTACTACGGTAATGTCAATGTCGTGCCGAACGAACCACTGTATCTGTACAGCTCACAATATCCAGGAGGACGAACAGTAAACCCGGCAGCCTTCTCGTATCCTACGAACGCTAGCGTGCCGGGAACGGCACCACGAAACTTTGTACGCGGGTTCGGTGAAATGCAATGGAATACGGCTCTACGCCGCGAATTTCATCTGCGTGACGCCTTCACCGCGCAGTTTCGTGCGGAAGCTTTCAATGTGCTCAACCACCCTAACTTCGGATATGTCGATCCTACCCTATCTGACGCTCAGTTCGGTCGCGCAACTTCCATGCTAAATCAGAGCCTCGGCTCGGTCAGTCCCCTTTATCAACAGGGTGGCTCGCGCTCGATGCAGTTCGAACTAAAAGTACAGTTCTAATAACTGGGAGATAGACCGCTATGCGTTCCTTTGAGTGCCATCGCGCGTGCCGTCCTTCCTGTTTCAGACGGATGGCATGCATGTTGCTTGCCCTTCTCAACGCTCTGGTCTCTGGAAGTTGCATGGAACTTTATGCTGCCCGAGGTCAGGCCTTTTCTGTGAGTGACTCCATCGAAATGACAACGTTCAGCGATCCTTCTGCACGCACAGCGCGTGCAGTGTCTAAGATGTCGCCAAACGGCAAGTGCTTTTTCGTAATCACAACAAAAGGCAAGCTGGCCAACAATCAGCTGCAGTCAACCATATGGCTCTACACGACAGCAGAACTGGTGGAATTTCTTCATAGCAAGAATGTATTTGCACCCAAACCCAGGCTGCTGTGGCAGAATACTGCCGTCCCTAAGGCGCAGCAGTTTGATTCCTACGGTTCGTTGATCACAAGAGCCCAATGGTCTTCCGATTCGTCCTCAATCTTATTCCTGGCCGAAATTGGAGACAGGATACGGCGCTTGTATCGAGTCAATGTTCAGAATCATCGGGGTGAACTACTTTCGAGTCAGGCGACGGACATCACAGATTTTGCCGAGGCTGCAGGAACGATTGCCTATGTCTCAGGTGCCGCAGCGAGTGTCTCTTCTGAGCAGCAGCAGGCCACTACAATTAGTAGGGTCCTGACGGGGACGACGTTATTCAATATTTTGGATTCCAAGAACTTTCCGACACCCGGATCGCTCTTCAAGCCCATCAATCTGTGGGTCAGAAAGGCAAACCACAATGCTCGTATCAATCCGCCCCTTGGACCCGAACAATGGCGGTACCCCATCGCGGCGGGCAGTTTTTTCCACCTCTCACTATCACCCGATGGAAATGCTCTCATCGCGGCAAAGCCTGCTCGTCAGATCACGTCATCTTGGCGCAATTACATTTCCGTATTACCCAATTTCGACTTCGAGAAACTGCCCATCGCAGAGCCTCATGCCGGAGAAGATTGGAACTGGCCCTGGCAGTATACCTATATCGATCTCAGGCACAATCGACTCATTCCGCTAGTCGATGCTCCTAGTGGCTGGACAGCAGGCTACGGTGACTCGATCTCGGCCTCGTGGTCTCGCGACGGCAGCCGCGTGCTGGCAACCAACACCTTTATGCCAATCGATCCCGAGTCGGCCGGCAAATCCCAAATGATTCCATGTGCGGCGGTGGTGTTCAGTACGACCAGCAAGAAATCTCAGTGCGTTGCGTATCTTCGATACCCAAAGACGAACTCACACTTACGGAGTGCAGCTTTCGGTGCATCGTCGCAGGAAGTGGCGCTTGTTTGGACCAATGGAGAACAACAGACAATTGAGACCTATCGCGAGAATTCTGACAAATGGATTCTCATGAAGGTCACTGATGTGAGCCCCGACGAGCAGGGATCGCTCGCGGTATCGGTTCGTCAGGACCTCAACGAATCCCCCACTCTGTGGGTAACGGACCTCCAAACGAATCGGAGCAAGCCGCTTTGGAATCCGAATCTTCGATTGACGTCCTTACAAATGGCGCGAGCTGTAGTCTACCGATGGAAGGATAACAGCGGCTACGAATGGAAAGGTGGTCTGCTTAAGCCTCTGGGATATCGACCAGGAATTCACTATCCATTGGTGGTTCAGACGCACGGATTCAACGAACATGAATTCCTCGTTGATGGGGCGTACACAACTGGCTCTGCTGCGCAGCCTTTGGCAACCGCGGGAATTATGGTTCTCCAAATAGAGGATCGAAGCGATCGTCATTTGAAGCCCGTCCGCGAGGAGGCATCATTGTTTGCCGATGGGTGCGCGGCGGCCATCCGGCAACTAACAGAAGATGGTTTGATTGACCCCTCCAGAGTCGGCATTGTAGGGTTCAGCCGCTCCAGTTGGTATGTGGAAACGACGCTGGAGAAGTATCCCTCCCTGTTCAAAGCGGCGACCATCATCGATGGGGTGGATCAGGGATACATGAGCTACATGCTGTTTTGTCCCGAACTGGCTTCTTGCAAGAGCGACCATGAGGCGGCCAATGGAGGACCGCCTTTTGTTTACACGTTATCGAACTGGTTGACGACAGCGCCTGATTTCTCTCTTGATAAAGTGAGGGCTCCAGTGCGGATTGAGGCAATTGGGAAGCTGTCCATTTTGCAGGAATGGGAGATATATGCATCGCTCCGCCTCCACGGACAGCCCGTAGACTTTATCTATATCCCCGAGGGGCAACATATCCTTCAACAGCCGCAGCAGCGGTACGCATCGCAGCAAGGAGACGTCGATTGGTTTCGATTCTGGTTGCAGGCTTTTGAGAGACCAGGCCCCGCCGCAAAAGGACAATACCAGCGCTGGCAACTGTTGAAACAACTGTCGATCGACCCTAAGACGGAATAGCATATCCACGCTCAAGGAATTCAATCAAAGCGCAAATGCAGGCAGAGGTGTGACAATCCTCACCTCTGCCTCACAGTTCTACTCTGCATATGAGCTAGGCATTCGCCTCATAAGCTGATGTGCTGTTGATTTGCATGCTGTCAGGACTGCCGTTGCCTTTGACGGTCTCGAATTTCGATCCGTGCTTGGGATTTGCCAAGGCGCTGTGTGCGCTTTGGACGTTGATGATTGCAGGGGCAACATATTTCATACTTCACCTCATCGCTGTGGTTCAAATTTCCGCACAAAACGAACTTTAGAAGAGGTTCGATTCATACGGATCTTGCGTGGCTCAGTCATGGGGATAAAGATGCGGATCCACCCCTGAGCCAAAGCTCAAGCTCGATAGTTCTCATCAATGGGCGTCTCCATTGTGACAACGTGCCAGAATCCATTTGAGCCAGAATCTCTCGTAGACACTTCTTGTCGATATATCCCATTGCAGATAAGTGAGAGTTGTCGATGAGTGCACTGATCTCTTCACGATTCTCCTCAACGAAGCGCCGTGGACCTCTCGCCGGAAACGCTTTTCTTTTACGTTCGAGTACCTCCGGTACGACAATCGTGCGTAGAGCTCTACGTAACAGCGAACGTCTGTTGCCCGGACGTCGTATCTGCGCCGGCGGAACGCGTAAGAGGAAATCCACCAGCTGGCGGTCGAGAAAGGGATAACGGTATTCGTATCGCGCGTAGACACCAGGAAAACGGTGTGGCTGTGTTTCAAGGATCGTTAACCATGCGAGTCCGGCGTCGATAGAACTAGGTAAGTAGTCCTTGGTAATACGCAACGGTGATTCGGCATTTTTCACGGTCTCTCTGAGCCCCGCAGTGATCCATGGGAAACAGTCATCCTTTCTCTTGAACCGATGTAAATAAAGGCCGGCTGTGTATGCGGCTATCTCAGATAGAAGACGGATGAATGCAACACGTTCTGAACTGCTCCACTCTATGCCTCGGCGAAGAAGCCGTTTCCAGTGCCCCGAGACCAGGTGGTCGGCCAGCTCAGGTATTGGGTTGCACGGACCGCCCAGCAACTCATCGCCCCCAATACCGGACACAATCGCCCGGTAACGTTTCTCTCCAATCAACTCTTCCAGCCGCATCTCCGCCGCAACCGTCTTGCCATTTGCCCCTGGTACAAGGTAGCCAGAGTCGGGAACAGCTAGATCGCGCTCCAGATACGAAGTTGCAACGTGCACTCCTGATTTTCCTCGTTTCGCCTCAACTGCGGTGAAGTACGGTTTCTCATTCCAGTTCGGTTCCGTATCGTCGTAATAAGAGACCGTGTCAACCAGCGCTGAAGGAGTTGCACGTGATTCATTGCGAATGAAATCCGACATAGAAACGATCGATGTCGAGTCCATTCCACCGCTTAATTGCGCGACCACTGGATCGCCCGTTTCAGTACGTCTCGCTACAGACTGCTTGAACAGTGAAAAGAAATGCTCTTCGTACTCTCCGTCCGTACGGTAGAGGATCTTATCCCTTACGAGCCAATTCCAATGTTGAACCGGCGAGGTGCCTCCTTGACGAAACTTCAGAAAATGAGCTGTGGGCACCGCTTCGATTCCTTTGTAGGGGGTCTTATCAGCGAGGGGTCGACATGTCAGGTAGCACCCGGCAAAGTCGCTGTCGAGGTCACGATGCTTCTTCTCAGCAAAAAACGTTTCAAGACACGTAGACCAAAGGACGTATTTATCTGTTTCTTCAAAATAGAGGTTTCTCGTGCCTGCGTGATCTCGTGCGAGATAAAGGGATCGTGTTTCAGGAGACCAGAGGGCCAGCGACCAGTCACCAATCAAGCGTGAAAAGCAGTCTTCGCCCCAACGCTCAAAGGCTGAGAGAACGATCGACGAATCTGATAGGCTGCTCCAGTTGGTTCCGAGAATCATACCGAGGTCCTCGTAGTTATCGAGGCGACCATCGAAGGTGATGAGGTTGTCACGCCGGTCCCTGAGTGGCTTCTGATTGAGGTGAGATCGTCCGTGGGTATGGTACGGCTGAAATGCCATGCCAACTTCGCGGCCGGTGTGAACTGCGAGTCCATCTGGGGCATATCTCTTCGTCGCTTCTGCAAGGCGCATCAGAGGTTGTTCAGTAACGATCTGCCCGTCTCGATTGTGCATTCCGAAGAGAATCCCCATCGTATTGCTCCGTCAGCAGCGTTCCAGTATCTGATAAATTTCCAGAAGGTTGGGTTTGTCATTAACAATCCGGTTGTCGATCTCTACCCACGTGTGCGAATCCATCGGGAGCACCTGCAGCCCAATGACCATTTCGGCACGTCTTCCATAGCGCCGCAGCATTAGGGTTGTAGCCGCAGAGCGCTCTAATGATGAAACCGTTCTGAAATAGAAGACACAAGCAAGATCCATCGCATGACACAAATCTTCAATTGAAGGAGTGGTGCCAGCTGCCCGCCTGAGTTGCTGAGTTCGTACCATGCGATGTAGTCCTTTGAATCCGCGCAAACGCGTCAGCATCCCCACCTTGAACAAGGTGATCCAACTCCGTAATATCAGTCTCTTCATAGTGCCCCCAGCAACTCGGGTTCACGAGCGGCCTGGTGCATGCAACGAGCAAGCGAGCGGGCATAAGACTGACGCCTAAGATCGTTTCGTTGTTCGGTAGAATCCAACCATTGGCCCCTTCCATACAACGTTGAAGCGATCGCCAAAAGAGGCATGTAGACGAAGGCTTCGTCGAACCAGCGTGGGTCATACTTTGTTGCCCAGACATCCCGGTATTTCTGTTTGAGGAGGCGATTGATGAACTCTCGTACCTCGGGCTTTTCGACCTTATTCAGCAGCAGAAGATGCTGCAGGGTGATGAGAGGATTTCCGAGATACGCTTCACACCAGTCAATAAACTGGCAATGACCAATGCCGGTCAGAATATTGCCAGTATTCAGGTCGCCATGCACAATACTTTCGCCGATACCGAGAGACTCCATGCGGTCGCACGTCTGATCGAAGATCCTGCGCATCTCGAGTAGCCGCATCTTGTCAAGGTTATGCGCTTTCATTGAAGTCTGGAGGCTCATCGATTCCTGAAGATAATCAAAGACTTCCGGAGAGCGTCGTAGAAAGAACTGCATCCCTTGGTCAAATGCGCCCGCATTCAAGAGTGTGGAGCCGTGACCTCGCGTTCTTATCTGGAGTTGGGCCATCGATTCCACGGTACTCTCCAGCAGTGTGAAAAGCTGAAACGCCTCCTGTGGCCATTCTGACAAGGCCGTTGCCTCTCCGGCCATTAGCCAAGCGTTCCACTCGGGCTTAGAGGATATGAACTCGGGAAGATAGCCTCCACAGAGATCCGAGAGGACTCGTGTGATCTCTGGTTCATGCGCATTCGGGACACCAGTGGCCTTCATCCAGTAGTCCCGACCATCTTGCGTACGGAAACGAACTAGCGAGAAACCGTCACCGGCGTTGTACTGATCAATTGTGTGCTTTGAAGAGACCGTTCTTCCGGTCTCCGACTCGAGCCACAAGATGGCTTCATCGATCCAGCCGATCTGCGAGAAGGCACCGCCAGAGCGGCGACCGCCTGCCAACACAGACATAAGTTGCTCGCGCCACTGCTCATCAAGGGCGGAGATGCACAGCTCGCTCACTTCGATCGGCTGAAGCTCGCACTCTCTAATTGGAACGAGGACTTCAACAACAACGCATGCTTGGGGGCGATCCAGCGATTGTAGAAAATCAAGAACAATGCCGGACACGCCCCACCTCGCTTTGATCGCTTGCTGGAGCTGCTCGGCAGGTCTCGACCACGTTGCGATGTAAACAGCGGGAAGGCGGCATCCATCAAGGTCCCGGATCGCCAGCACCTTTCGTGACTCAGGCAATACAAGAGCCACCAAGTACTCGACCGTTTCGACAAACGTTTCTCCTGTCGGCATAGTGGCTCTCTAGGTCAGCGCGGCATGAGTTGCTTCTGCTGAAGTTCTGCAACGAACTCTCGCACGTCGCGTTCGACGAGTAGATGGTCTTCGCCAGTCTGGCTCGCAAGATTTGCGGTGATCGTCTCGATCGTTTCTCCCCGCTGCAGTCCTTGCCAGACGTAAGCTCCCGTAGGGTTGAGCGTTGACATCGAATCATGGTCGATATCGAGAATCACAGCTCCATCCTCGTTGACGATAGCCTTTAGGTGGGGAATTTGAGACACCATCGCTGTCATCCTTTACTTGAAGTTAGGTAGCTTGCAATCCGAAACGCACGGCTCTGAGCTTCGTCGACAGAACAGCGCAGATACCCGCGTTAATCAATAGACGACCAATGTGCGCCCGGCATATTCAGGTCAACTGGCCGGTGAAGAGAGTCTGGCACCCGTTGGGTCAGTGTGCAATTGAAACCGTATTGCAGAATGCGACAATCTTTCGAGGTGCTCGCGCCACATGTCGGGTTGAAGAAGGTGACCACAAGCTTGCTAGTCATTCGAGTCGCCGCCGCCGAAGTCACTCGGAAGGCGACGCGCCTGCTCCCTCGTACTCCACGCGCGCGGACTAGCGTCAACATGATCTCGGAAGAACCGCCCAAAGACATTCGGATCGTCATAGCCCAAATGTTTCGCGATGACACTCATCTTGATGCCTGGATCGAGCGACATGAGATATTGAGCGAATCTCACACGTCTATCGATTTGATAGGCCTTCATGGACGTGCGAAAGGTTCTGCGAAAGGATCTCTGCAGAGTTCTCATGGACACACCGAGTTCGGCCGTAATCCTCGACATCCGAAGCTGCGCGTGTCCGTGATAGAGCGTAATCACATGATGTGCAAGGCGTGCGGGCAGGTTGAGCTCTTCGGAGAGTTTACCCTCGGCAATCTGGCTCCGAAGTTCTCGAATCAGTACGAGCGCTTGTTGCTCGGCGCCCGTAAGGATGGTCTGATCACGCCTCGTCACGACCGATCCACGAAGCGGACATTCCAGATGTTCTCGGATCGAGGAAGAACGTCATGGGCAAAGCCCTCATGAGGTCTGTCTCGCGCCTGTCTTGGCGTTTGCGTCGCCGCGTTGGCAATAATTCACGAGGACGTCCCCGCTTCAAGAGTGGACAGGCTTGAAGGACAGAACAAGTTCTCATCTAGGTCTGTGTCATAAACGACACTCCTAGACCCAGATCACTCAAAGAGCTTGGATCACTCGTTTAGGCGGACCGCAGGTTTACTGTTTGCTTACCAATGGCATCTCACGTTTTCGAAGCGCTCGTTGTGGCTGTGGTCCCTTGGCGACCTGTGCTCGACGTTAGTGGCCTTATCGACACGGGGCCGTCTGTCGCCCATGTCTGCGCGATCCACACGCCTTCTTCAGGCCAAATCTGCGCCCGAGCCTTAACACATTCCTACTCAATGTTCTGGCGAAAATGCGGGTTAGATTGTGTCGGGAGTTCGACTCTCTCGCTTGTGGCGGAGTTCTATTAAATCGCGGGTACACTCGGCGCATTTGAAAATGTGCAGTCCGTTTAGGTCTTCGAGCGTAACTCCTGCAGGAGATTCTACGAAGGCTTCAAGGATGGCTTGGGGAGGGCAGCCAACTCGCTCTGGGTTTGGACAATTCTTGAGTACCTGCTCCTGAAGACGTTCAAATAGAGCCGTATCATTGTCGTCGTCTTCCAGAAACTCGTGAAAATTGACCACTGTTCCCTTCCATAGTGCCCTGTCACCGGGATCCCGGCTTACTTCCGTTCTTATTGGCCCCCAACTTCAGGCGAAGGCGATCAAGTTCGCGCTTACTCGCCATGCGGAGAGAATCTCTTGATCTGCTCAGCTCCGCCGCGACCTCGTCCCATCGACGTCGGGCTCCATACCTTGCCAGTAGCGCGTAGCGCATATCCGCTGGCGTATCGCGGAGTATTGTATCCAAATCTAGGTGTGCGTCGACTCTATCAGCAGAGGATATTGAAGACGGAACTAAGCTCTCGAGATCGGCTCCGGTTCCGCGCAGAACGAGCCTGGAGTTAACCCGTTTGTGCCTTCTCACTCCGTTGCGATAGTGAGTATTTAGAATCTTTCGCGCCTCATCGACAGTAGCCTGAAGCTGGCCTGCGAGATATTCATGGGTCTGCGCTATGGCAGATTCCATGAGTTCGCGTGCTAGAGCTTCGTCTCCCAACTGCGCTCGAGCGATTTGTTGGGCCGTCGGCCACTCGGCTCTAACAGCCGCACGTACGATCGGCACGATCCACTGCCCTTGGGGCGTAAATCCGATAATCCAGAGAAGATCGGAAGGTGATGGTGAGGCCATACTCTTCCCCGCTGTTGGCTTGATGGCGGGACTGCGATCGAGCTGCAAGACTCCAACCTGTATCGACAAAATACCGCAGCTCTTCTGAAATTTCCACACATGAGCACATTTTTCCTCATTGACGTGTTCGTTTTCCTTATTTTCGGCAGCTATATAAGTGAGGGGCTTTCTTACGTGCAGAGCATCTTTGCCTTGGCGGGCGGCTCCTCACTCGAGGGTATATGGCAAAGCTTCGTCATTCTTCCGAGCATTCCCAAGAGTGGAGTGCTGAGGCTCGGGCGCTGGCCCAACACGCTAAGGTTCTATCCGGGAATAAGCTCGAACAACTCGTAGTGCGACTCCAGCGTAATACCGGACGGACGAGGGAATCATGTTGGCGCTTCATCATCCAATATGGCCTCAAGGGCCAAGTTGAACACCGTCGTTGGACCGAGCTTGAGATCGAGTTCGTCCGCGAGGAGCTGGTTAAGGATTCGGTTGAGAAAGTAGCGAGGAAACTGAAGCGTTCCCCTAAAGCGATTCGAAGCATGTTGAAGAGACATCACCTGAACTTGCGCGATATCCGATGTGACCGTTTCTCGTTGGAAAGTCTCGCAATCGCCTTGCATGTCAATAAGTCCGAGATCCATTTCTGGATCAGGCAGGGATGGCTGCAAGTCGTAGTCGAAACCAACGGCAAAAGGCAGTCCTACATCATCACGCCGGAGTCCTTGACTCTGTTCTATAAGCGTCACCTGCCTGACGTTCTCAAACGTGGCATCCCTAACCAATCTCTCTTTGAGGCCTATCTCCAATATTGCTATTCACCGAAGCACACCGTTGGTGAGCAACTGCTCGACGTTCGGCGAGACAAGAAGGAACGCGCCGCCTACGCGGAGTTGCACGGGCCCGACGAATCTGATGAAGAGGAGGACACAGATGATGACGACGGATACACTGTCAACACGCCCACAGGCGGAGAGCGAGAAGAAGCCTGAGGCATCATTCTCGGGAAACCGCTGCGAACGCTGTCATGCCGAATTGACGAATGAGAGGGTGTCCGTTCGGGAAACTCTGCTGAATGCGACATGCTTCCTTCTCCTCCTGGCATTTCTTGCGCCTTTGGGCTATGTCGCAGAGCAATGGATCCAGCGACATCTGGATCGCCCGATATGGCACCGGCTTCGGCACGAACCACTCGACAACTGGGGTGTCCTCACAAACTGCCCTCATCTACCGCTCGATTGCTGCGTGACAAAACTGCACGTGCACCAGCCGTCTTGATTTCCATTTCGCGGAAAGGGGCCAAGCATTGTGCGCACCAATCGAACGCACGCGATAGAAGAATATTGCGTCTCAGTGAAAGTCGTGAGACTGGACATCCGCCGCGCTGATTGTCAACGGCAGAACCTCAGAAGCTCTGATGGACACGAGGCCATTCTCGTTTTGAAGCGGCCCCTCAATCTGAAGAAACTTCCCGTAGCTTACTAGCGAACGCTCTTTTTCAAAGAGGTCGGGATGGATGATGGTTCTTGAGACACCCGTTTCGTCCTCGATGCTGAGGAAGCCAAAACCCTTTGCCGTCCCTGGACGCTGACGTGAGATCACGCATCCCGCAATCCGTGCGCGTTGTCCTTGAGGCAGTAAACGCAGGTCGGACGCGGTGCTGACGCCCATTCCGGTAAGCATCTCCCGGTGATAGCTCATGGGATGGCGGCCTACAGTCATGCCAGTCCCGCGGTAGTCGGCGACCAGGCGTTCTTCTGTCGTCATCTGAAATAAGGGTGTGGACTTCCATTGCTCCTGCTCTTCCGGAATGTCCTTGAACAAGGAACCGGAGGGCTTTCCTGAATACTCGGCTTGCCAGAGAGCGTCTCGCCGATGAGTCGTGTCTCCCAGGGAATTCAAAGCGCCGATCTGCGCCAGCATCACCAATTCCTGTTTGCGCAGCGGCGCCACGCGTCGAGCCAGATCATAGACAGAGGTAAACGGTGCGATGGAACGGGCGTAGGCAATAGCTTCGCCGGCCTCCCGGCGCAGTCCCCGCGCATAGGCCAGTCCCAGCCGCAGGCCAAAACGGTCCTTGTGTCTTGCGGCTTCCTCAGCTTTCAACGGTTCTAGCGTGCACTTCCATTCAGAGTGCTGCACATCGATGTGCAGCACTTTCAACCCGTGCCTCTGTGCGTCTTTGACCAAAGTCGCCGGACTGTAGAAACCCATCGGCTGGTTATTCAAGAGCGCGCAGGTAAACGCGGCGAGATAGTGCCGCTTAAGATAGGCGCTGGCGTAGGCAATGAGAGCGAAACTGGCTGCATGGCTCTCGGGGAACCCATAGAGCGCAAAAGAAGCGATCGATTGAATGATCTGCCTCTGCGCTTCCGGACCAACACCGTTCGCCGTCATCCCGGCACTCAGTTTCTTCTCCAGCTGATTCATCTTGTCTCTGGACCGCCGCATGCCCATTGCCCGGCGCAACTCTTCGGCTTCTCCACCCGAAAAGTTGGCGATGACCATCGCAATGCGAATGAGTTGCTCCTGAAAAAGAGGAACTCCCAGCGTGCGTTCCAAAACCGGTTCGAGCAAGGGATGCGGGTAGGTGACCTGCTCCCTGCCCTGCCGCCGCAGCATATACGGGTTTGCCATCTTACCGACGATCGGGCCAGGGCGGATGAGGGCGACCTGGACGACCAAGTCGTAAAACACCTTCGGCAGATTCCGCACCAGGGCCGACATCTGCGCCGGGCTTTCCACCTGGAAGAGGCCGATGGTATCGGCCATCCGCAGCATCTCGTAAACCAGATCGTCGTGCGGCAGCTGCCCGAGATCGATCGAGACGCCATAGTGTCTTGGCACCAGATCGATGCAATCCTTCATGACCGCCATCATGCCGAGGCCGAGAAAGTCGACCTTGATCATCTTCATGTCGGCGCAGTCTTCCTTGTCCCACTGAACAACGACGCGACCAGGCATCGAGGCATGTTCCAGAGGAACAACCGAGTCGAGCTGGCCCTGGCAGATGATCATGCCTCCGGAATGCTGTCCCAAATGGCGCGGATGGTCCTGAATACGATGACAGAGTTCCAGGCACTTCCTGATGCGCTGGTGATGAAGGTCGAGACCCGCATTGCGGAAGCTGTGTTCCAGCGTGTCGTTTGGTCCCATCCACTCAAAGCTGCCGACCATACCCGAGAGACGATCGAGCGTCTCCCGGTCCAGGCCCATCGCTTTGCCCGTCTCGCGGGCTGCCGACTTCCCACGGTAGGTGATGACGTTGGCGCACATCGCCGCGCCTAACTCTCCGTAGCGCCGGTAGACATATTGAATGGCCTGTTCCCGCTTATCTCCCGATGGAAGATCGAGATCTATGTCGGGCCACTCTCCTCGCTCTTCTGACAGAAAACGTTCGAAGAGAAGATTCATTCCCACCGGATCGACCGCGGTAATTCCCAACGCATAGCAGACAACGCTGTTAGCCGCCGAACCGCGCCCTTGCACGAGGATGCCGTTCCGTTTGCAGAACTCGACGACGTCCCAGACGATGAGGAAGTATCCAGCAAGACCGAGCTGATGGATCAGCTTGAGCTCGCGATCGGCTTGCTTCAACGCTCGCGCGAAGAGCGCAGCATTGTTTTTAGGTTGGTAACGTGAGCGGACACCTTCCTCGGTACGCTTGCGCAGAAACGAATCCATCGTCTCGCCATCGGACACCTGATAGCGTGGAAACTCGTAGCCCAGATCGTCCATCTCGAAGGCGAGGCGCGACGATAAGACCGTCGTGTTCTGAATCGCCTCCGGATAGTCGTAGAAGAGCTCGACCATCTCCTTCGCAGAACGTAGATGATGTTCGGCGTTGATGGCGAGAAGACGGCCGGCCTGGTCGAGCGTGGTCTTATGCCGGATCGCCGTGAAGAGATCGAGCACTTCCCGGTCGTAGGCGGTCGCATAGCTCACTCCGTTAGTTGCCAGCAGAGGGAGATTCAGTGAGCGCGCAATAGCGATGGCGGCGCGATTCCGCCACTCCTCCTCTCGATCGAAGTGACGTTGCACTTCGACATAGACATTCTCGGGACCGAAGATCGAGACCAGTCGCTCGACCTCTTTGCATCCTGTCTCGTAACCGCCACGCGCTAGCGCGGCCGCAAGCGGACCTTCATCGCCTCCCGTAAGGCAGACCAGACCTTCGTGAAGCTCTTCGAGATCGGCTGTGAGCGCCGCCCCTTCTGCCTTTTTGCCGGCGCGCAGCTTGTAGCGGGTAATGAGCCGGCACAGGTTCTGATAGCCGGTGCGTGAGGTTGCAAGTAAGGGAAATCGTGCAGGCTCAGCGAGGACGTGATGAGGCAGATATGCCGGAGGACGAAGCCGCTTGCCTTTGTCTGCAACCGCAATCTCTGCTCCGATATGTGCACGGATTCCCAGCTTCTTCGCGGCCGTGTGGAAGCGCGGTGCACCATAAAGACCACTGCGATCGAGCAACGCCATCGCAGGCATCTGCAGATCCGCTGCGCGCGCCATCAACGTTTCGGGCAGAGAGGCACCTTCGAGAAACGAGAAGGCGGAGCGGGCATGTAGCTCGACGTATTCCATCAGTCATAGCCCCCTGCCAGATACCAGCAATGCGACTTCGGATCATGTGCAATTCGACAGATCTTCTCCGACACCTTGTCGGACAGCACCACATCCCACTCTTCCCAGCACCAGTTCGCCAGCGACCACCAGTCTCCGCTCCTGCGCCATGGACCGGCCCGCATAACCACGGCAAACGAAGAGCCCTCAACACTGATCGCGATGGGCACATTGTCACGCGTCGACACTCCGATAACTAATGGTGGACGGCAAACCCGGAACGCCATCGGTACGCCTCCTCCCGAGTGAGGAGAAGCCTGGTCTTGCGGCACACGGGGCGCGAAGTCTCTCATGCGAAAACCATCGATCTGTCGCGTATCGATCAATTGAGCGGCGCCCACTCTGTCTTCGCCCAGCAACTTCTTGAGGCGCGCAAGGAGGACCTCGAGTTGATCCGGCTCCGGACCTTGAGGGAGAAACAAACCATGCTGCACGACATGTGGGCTTGCGGGTTCGACACGCATCTCCAGCGCGACTACGGCTGCTTCTGGAGGGTGGGCCTCGAGATCGAGTTGCACGAGTTTGAGCAGGCGGCGTAGATCCTGGCCCGGCAGGGCCGGCCGTATGGTCCGCGAGTAATAGCGCGCTTGCCCTTCGGCATCCGGTTCGAGCTTGAGCTGAATCTCGATGGAGGCGATGGCGAGCGATCGCGATTGAACGCGCAGCAGAAGTTGCTCGAGCATGCGGGAAAGCAGAAAGAGCAGCGGCTCTAGCAGATCGGCCGGATGATCAAGTTCAAAAACCTCGACCAACTGCGACGCAAAGCTCTGTTCAATGGGCACGAGAAGATGCGGATGTTCGCCGCGTGCGAGTGCACGCAGACGCTGTCCTTCAACACCAACACGCGCCACGAGTTCGCGTTCAGGCAAAGCTGCCAGCATGCCGCAGTTGCGGATGCCCCACGAAGAAAAGGTCTCGGCCATCTCCTGAGAAAGATCGAGCACACGGAGCGGAAGTGTTGCCAGGGCATTCGTCTCCTCTCCGGGCAGAATGAACTTCACTCCCACGAAGCCACGCGCCGCGCAGACGGCGGCATGAAAGTTTGCGGATGCGACAGCTTGAGTGATCAGGCCGTGCCCGCTTGCCAGGCTGCGAAGTTTAGTCGTGAGGAGCTCCGGAGTGCCGAAGAGACCCTCGGTTCCTCGAATATCGAGAACCACCGTTCCGTCTGGTTCGCAAGCATATCCGGCTTCGACCAGTTCAATGCGAGGAGAGAAGCTCGATGCGCATTCGAGTAACGCCGTTCTCGCCGCGCCCTCCTGAGTATGAGAGCGCCGCAGCAACTGAACATCCGGAAACGATTCGGCCTGCAGGCGGCTCATCCCAACGGCCGCTCCAGCTTGCCGGGCTGCTGCATTTACGGACAGCACAAATTCACGGGGAGATTCACCGTCCAGAATGGCTACGGGCTTCCGTCGCAGTTCAGGTCGTAAGCGCAAGACCGCCTGTACAGCAAAGCTCGGGGTGTAGAGGCAGGTATACATCAGCTAATCCCCGCCCACGGCGCTCGCGTCTCCCATTCTGCGGATGCACGACCGGCTGGCTTCTTACGAAACTGATCGCTACCTTCATTGCGGTTGCGTTCGACCGTGGTCCGATGCTTTAGCCCCACAAAGAGCGCTGTCTCAGATCCTTTCCGCCATCGCCGCAAGTCTGCCGCGTGTTCGCAGCGCAGCACGAGTGTTGCGCAACTCTTTGCACTAGCGGTTTGTGTGAGTACGAGAAGATTGGTCTGCGCCTGTTCTGCCGCCAGCCGAAAACGGTGCCAGGATGCGATGGGAATGCGCAGAGTTTGTTCTCCGCGCAGATCGCTCATATCCATCACAATCACGCCGAAGCCTCCAGCCTGGAGGAGCAAATCGGTCGCTCGTAGCGACTGATCGAGACACTTCCAGGAGTTGGTTTTGCGTGTCGAAACAGTCCGCCGAGTTGCTGACTCGGCCGAAGTTGTATTCGCTGGTCGCTGCTTCATTTCGAGCGCGACCAGCTTCCCTCGCGGTGATTGCAGTTCAGCGCGCCGAAGCCCAAGGTCCAAGGAACCTAGCTTCGGACCGGTAACCTTCGTATTCGGACTCTCCCTTTGCGGCTGTCCGCCATTTCCCTGGAACAATTGCGGGATTGCTCGGTCCAGGGTTCGTGTTTCATTACGTGGATGTACCCAACCTGCGGCCCGAGGGGCTTGGGTAAGCCGGTCGGCGATTCGGTTCCAAGTGAAAGCGCGGCCTTGAACGTTGTCCTGGCTGTCCGCTCCACCGGCGCGTAGCCATAGCAACCGCTCCAGAATCACGCCACGAGCTGCCGCAGATTCGGGGTCAAATGCGTCGACTACGTCGACCCAGGCGCATGCCGCGCCCTTCTGCGTTGCAAGAGAGAGGATCGAGAGGGCAAGCGCAGTTCTGCCCGTTGTGGAGCCTCCCACAATCTCCGTGATGCCGCCGCGCGGAACACCGCCTTCGAGGAGAACATCGAGCTCTTGAATACCTGTCGGCAGAGTCTCAGGCGCTTGACGGAACTTGGGGGTAAACGCCCCGGGTATCCGGTCAGCAAGTGAGGCTTCCAGTTGAGTCCGTAGAAGGATTGCAGAGGCCATTGAATTCACCACAACAGAGAGGGCCGAGTGCCAGCACGTTCGCTTTTTATTCGCCTAACCCGTTGATCCCTAGTCTTACCATGTCGGGTGAGCTTGTCAACGGCGATTTCATCCACAGGAGGAGATATGATTTTTAACTTATTCATTACACGACAGATATTTCCATGACCGGCATTCTCCAAATGTGGCGAAGAAGGGAAAGGTGTCGGTCAGTAGAGCGATGCAGAGGGAATCTGGGAGATAAACCGACGTCACATTGCCAGCCGAATCAAGACCGGCTGGGCGTTTCCTATTCGCATCAGTTCGGATGTCGAGTGAATGGTATTCAACGCTGTTCTCTACATTGCCAAGACGGACAACCAATGGCGGATGATGCCGCACGATCTACCGCCGTGGTACGTGGTCTACCAGCAGATGAGCAGGTGGATGGCAGCGCGGTGTTTCGAGACCATGGTTGAAGATCTTCGCACTCTTCTGCGCGAGTTTGCCGGACGCAAGGGACAACCGAGCGCGGTGATCGTCGGCAGCCGGATCCTGCAATCGACCCCGAGTCGGGAGCGCGGGCCGGTTACGATGGAGCCAAGCGCCGTAAGGGATCGAAGGTGCATGCGGCCGTGGACACACTGGGCCATTTGCTGGCCCTGCATGTCACCGCGGCTGACCAACAGAATCGTGCCCAAGTAGAGAAGTTGGCCCAAGCAGTGCAGCAGATCACGGGTGAGAGTGTGGAACTGGCTTACGTGGATCAGGGCTACACCGGCGACAGCGCAGCACATGCCGTGGAAAAGCACGGCATTCGCCTGGAGGTGGTCAAACATACAGACGCCAAGCGCGGATTTGCGCTCTTGCCGCGCCGCTGGGTCGTGGAGCGAAGCTTCGCCTGGGCGGCCCGCTTTCGCCGACTGGCAAGAGATTACGAGCGCCTGGCTCAGACGCTGGCAGGCCTCCACTACCTCGCCTTCGCTTGCCTTATGGCCGCAACTCTCTTCCGTATGCTGAGGGAAGTTAATAACAGGCTCTAGAGCAGAAGAACCGGCGCACTTCGTGCGGGCTCCGTTGCTGCGTTTGCTTGTGGGGAGTCGGCACGCTCAAAAGCTCTTGCCGGACCTACCCGTGATGTCTGGACGGGCGCACTCCCCACCCGCCAGAGCTGATGAATCGTCAATGAAATTGCCATCTTTGTTGCTTATCCGAAACTCACGCGAGAAAAAGTAGGCAATTCTTCGAATTAATTGAGTATTCGTGTGCTAGCGATGCTGGCAGGAAATTAGCAACAGAAAAATTGGCTCTATTTCGCTTACGCAACAGAAAAGGCAAATCGGTCGGACTTCGTGATTTTGGTCTCTAGTCTCCGCCCCAGCGCTAACAAGCGCTGAAAAGGAGACTACTCAATGACCAAGAATGTCGCTCGCAAAGTCACACTAGCCCTCACCCTCGTGGTCCTCACAGCGTCAGCCGGCAAAGCCATCGCTCAATCGACCACGCCTCCCCCTTCGACCCCGTCCATTGTGACCGGCACGGATCCAGCACCAGACTACGTAGGGATGATTCTTGCCGTCCTTCATTTGACATAAAATCATTGCAGACTACGCAGATGATCGGCCGCCCAATCGGGGGAGATACGCATGCATCCAAGTCGCATTGAACTCTTCTACTGGGCGGCCGGCCTATTCGTTCACGCTGCATTGCTTGTGGTGCTGTGGACGCGTCATCGCGCGAAGACGTTTCCATTCTTCACGACGCTCATCATAGCAAACATCGTTAGATCGCTCACACTTTATGCTGTTTTCCATCATGGATCCAAGACTGCCTACCTCGTCAGCTATACGGCTTTTGCCACGCTCGATTTCGCCTTACAAGTTTGCGTCGCATATGAGTTGGCGTCGCATGTTTTCTGTCCTACCGGTACCTGGGCGCCTGACGTCCGAAAGCCTTTCATCATGTTGGTGATTATCAGCGTTGTGATTGCAGCCGGTCTTGCCTGCATGCCAACCCCGCCCGAGAAAACGTTGTTGAAGGCGTTCCTGGACCGAGCGAATCTCTTCTCTTCAGCGCTGCTGAGCATACTCTTCGTTGGAATGATCAGGTTTTCGGTAACAGCGAGGCTACCCTGGAAGACCCACGAGGCAAGGATTGCCCAAGGGCTCGGCCTTTACTCGTTGCTCGGCATTTTGATCGCAGGCGGGTACACCATCATCGGCGAAGTCCGTACCTCAACGCTGTCACAGCAACTGACCCTGCTGAGGCTGACGACTTACTTAGTGTGCGTGACCTATTGGATCGTTGTGCTGTGGCGCGATGCACCAGCTCCAAAGGAGCTTCCCGAAGAGATGCGCAGACAACTCTTTACTTTGCAGACGAGAGTGGAATACGATCTTCGGAAACTTCGAGCGTTGAAGTGATGCCCATTCACAATTTCTACTTCGTCATTGTTCTAGCGATCTTCCTGGCGGTTCTCGTCGCAACCGGAGCGTATTACTATTCGCGCTATAGGAGCCAAAAGTCTCCCTATGGCAATTTTGAGACGTTACTGAAGAGGCTTTCCTTCGTTGATCGTGACAACGTGGCACTGATTGCACGGGATCTGGTTGACGAATCAGGACAGCGGAGAACAGATGAAGACGATTTGGATCTCGATCCCTCGCAGATCTGGCCTTTGATAGGTGGACTAAAAGGTCTTGAAGCTCTGGAGCGGAATTGCGCAGTGCTTGTAGACTTGGTCTTCTACGTTCAGCAGTGGTATCCGGAGGCGTTGGTCCTCGCCGAGCAGCTCCGATTGAACGCCCGCGAAATCGAATGGCACGTCAGCCGCCTCAAAGGTGCAGCGAAAACGGGAAAGCTGGAGACTTCTTTCGCGGACAATGCTCAGCGTGCGGTCGCTACTTACTACCTGATGACACGCCGCGTACTTGCTCTCTACGAGCAGTTGAATCTGCCGGGGCTCACTGAGCTGCAGAGAGCGCTCTAGAGATTTCGCCAGAGCGCCATTGTTGACTCGGCTCAATGCGGTCAACCGAACCGATGGCCCTTCTTAGCTCGGCTCACGCAGCACGGCGTGTGAACAGCCCGGCGACCGCCCCAATGACCTCGACTTCCTTTCTGTACTTCCATCGCTTGTCTTTGGGCTCGGGTGAAAGCTGGTGAGGGACCAACTGCAACCATTCCTGTTTCCTGTCGAGTTCGCAGAAGCCACAACAGTAGCCTGTTCTGGTGAACAAGAAATAGATCGGCCGGTCGAATTCGTTGGTCCAGTCTTTCCTACCTGCTATCGCTCTCTTCTGCGTATCGATGAGAACGATTGAACCGGCAAGAATCATCGGTTCCATGGTGCGGTCGTGCCGTCCAATCACGCCACGCCGAAGGTGGACTGGAAGGACACCCTGATCGGATTGAAGCAGCGTCGTATCGTCGGGAGGGGTTTCCGTCAGAATCTTGTCCGGTAACCAGAGCCGCGCATGCTGTTCCAGAGGCCCTTGTCCCAGCAACAGCGTGAAATTGGGACTTGATATGTGATCAAGCTGCGCCGAGCTGTCGCTCGCTCCAGGGCAGAGTGCCAACATCTGATCGTTCGTGAGGTTATAGATGTAGGCCAGGACAATCAGTTTGGTGGCCGACAGCCCACGATTTTCCCGCTCGACGCGGTCGAGCCAACTGGCCGAAATCCGATAGCCTGTGTTGCCCCATTGTTGAGCAAGGAGGTTACTTCGTTCCTCGACCTCTCGCAGTGTCAGCCCCAATCTCAGCCGCGCCGCACGTAGTTGAATTCCTATGCCATCCATCAACATACCTCAGGGAGAGGATTCAGAACTCGCACGGGGTGGAAGTCAGCATATTTTCCTCCGTGCGTTCAGCTTCGTTACAGTCAATCCGCAATTTTCGCGCTGCACGTTATCAATCAAACTCGCCGATCGTCGAAGGGCACGACAGCTCTGCCGTTGAGGCAACAGGATGGAGGGTGATGCCAGATGATGTCCCCCGGACACTCGATTGATTAGGAAGGCCTTGTTAGCCCTAGCTAACTTGCCAGGACGATACTACACAAACGGTTTAGTAGGCAAGAGTTGAGATAGCAGTCTCGAATTTTGCTTTATAGGCAACAGAACGCGGAAAACAGATTCGCGGGCGAAAACATGGTCCCAGAATTTTTCGAAGCCGCCATTTGCATGCTAGGAAAATGGAGAGGTCGTTAAATAACCGATACTGGGCCAGGTGTTGCCAATGGCTGGGACGAAATTCACCGTGAGCGGCTACTTGTTGATCCCTTTCGCAATTGTCATCATCAGTGTCGTGGCGGTCCGTGCCGAGAAATCGCCAAGGACCGGCATGGCCTTTGTGTTGCGTATAGGAAATTCATCGGGCATATATTTTGCGCATAAGCAACAGTTGGCAAGTGCTCATCGAAGCCTCCACAGGCGAATCGGAAGACAATTAGCCGCGACCGATACGGCTTAATTTCTCCTGAAAACGTTGAATTCAGAGCATTACGTACCGGCCTCAGTGTTTCATCCCCGTCCTTAATAAGGCCATCCCACGCAAGTCTCTATGCTCTATTTTTTTCGCGATAACAGCCTCGCATTTAATTCAGCTTATATTCGTTGACAAAAATTCGCACCACCCACAGAATCGAGTCCATCACCGCGGAAAGATCCAGAAGGGTGACGATCTAGCTCACTATGTCTCGAAATTGGACGTGTACGTTCTCGTTGTCTGACTGAAAGATTTGGAGGTCGAGAGTCACAGAAAAAGCTCGGAGTACATTCAAGAGCCGCGGGTCGACACAACACACAGATCATCCATCAATCTCACATGCTCTTTGCGGGTACTTTTTCGGCAACCTAGCCGGATTGGAAAGTTATCCACAAACAGGGTTATGACGGCAGTCTGCCCAAAACGATAAGCCGACGGATTGCTTCGCGTGGACATTCGGCTTCTGTCCGGTATGAGTGGATACGGAACACATCCTGAACCACGTAAAGTTCTCAACGCACAACCACAGCACAGAGCGACGCGGTCCGCACCGTGGAGGTTTTGCGTTGCCGATAGTGACAGTTACAAACCGGGGAAACAGGGGCTCGAATGACTTTTACCGTATTGCAGAACCGCTGGTATGCGCTGCATGTGCGTCCTAACTATGAACTTGCCGTATCGACTCGTCTTCGAGAGCTCGGAGTTGAAGAATATCTTCCACTTCATAAGACCTCAACTTTCTCCCAACGGAACAAATTTAATGCAGGCCCGCCACTTTTTCCTGGGTACATCTTCTCGTTTATGAATCTGCATGCTGGGCCCAGGCTCTACAGCATTCCTGGGGTGCTTAGAATTCTCGGCTATGGCGGCAACGCGACGCCAATTGAGGATCATGAAATCGCGATGGTGCGGTCCATTGCCAATTCACCGTTGCCCGTGGAGCCTGTCCCCTACTTTCAATCTGGGGCAAAGATCTATCTTACCGCTGGCCCGCTGAGCGGCGTCTCCGGCACATTTCTCCGCTCTGGCAAAGGGAACCAACTTGTGGTTTCACTCCCACTTCTCCGACGCTCGCTTGCAGTCACCGTTCTCGCAGAGTGGGTGATGGCGGAGCCCTCAGGCGACATGCCAGCAGAGATAGTTGCTAGATAACCGCTCCGGCAGAGTGTCTCTCTCCTGCAACGAAACCAGAAACAAAGTGACGCCATCCTCGGTTCGATCATGCAGCAGATGTCAATCGACCGACACCGCCTCTGAATTAACTACTATGCAGCCCCTCTTCTTTGCAGCCGCCAACTAGGACGATTGTGACCCTCATGACTCCGACTACAATTACGGATCTAGTGAGCCTTCGGGCTTCCGAACAACCCGACGCAGTCGCCTATAGCTATCTGGACAATGGCGAAGACGAAACGGCCAGCCTTACCTATGCGGGTTTGGATCAGAGGGCACGTGCGGTTGCGCAACTTCTGCGAGCACACGCGAAGCCAACAGATCGGGTCGTGCTCATCTACCCTTCGGGACTTGAGTTTCTAAGCGCGTTTTTCGGGTGCCTGTACGCTCGAATCGTCGCGGTACCTCTTCACAGTCCTCGCCCCGACCGACACAACGACCGGCTCGCAGCGGTCATTGCGAACGCTGATGCGCGACTTGTGCTCACGACAAGCGATCTTGCACCGAAGATTCAGCAGACAATTCGAGAACGGACAGACGTTCAACAATTGGAAATCTTGACAACCGATGATCTCGACCTAACGCAGTCTCCCGACGGCTGGATAGAAACGATTCGGCAGGATGATCTAGCGTTTCTCCAGTACACATCTGGCTCCACCGCGACACCGAAGGGCGTCATGGTCAGTCATCGGAACATGATCGCGAATCAGCGGATGATCCACCAGACTTTTAAGGGAACGCGGGACTCAATCGTCCTGGGATGGCTGCCTCTTTACCACGATATGGGGCTCATCGGTAATGTTCTGCAGACGCTTTGGATGGGGGCACGCTGCATCCTCATGTCGCCGACTTCCTTCCTGCAGCGCCCGGCGCGTTGGCTGGAGGCAATCTCAAAGTATCGAGCGACAATCAGTGGTGGCCCGGACTTTGCATACAGGCTATGCACAGAGAAAATCAATGACGACCAGGCCACAACCCTGGATCTGTCCCGATGGGAAGTTGCGTTCAACGGATCGGAACCGATTCGGTCCAGCACAATCGAACGCTTTGCCAGGAAGTTCGAGACGTACGGGTTCACCCGAAACGCATTTGTCCCCTGCTATGGCCTGGCCGAAGCGACGCTCTTCGTTTCGGGCAAGCCTGCAGGCGAGCCGCCGGTGTTCTATCGTTACGATTCCGAGCAGCTTAGCTTGAATGTTGCGCAACAAGATGAAGCGTCTGTAGGCAACCATCTCCTGGCAGGATCTGGTTCCGTTGCACGCGGACTGCAAATTGAGATCGTCGACCCCGAGACATCAGCACCCGTAGCCTTCGGAGGAGTGGGAGAAATATGGATCGCCGGTCCATCTGTCGCTCAAGGATATTGGCGCAACCCCCAGGCGACTGAAGAACTGTTCCGTGCGCGTACGACGATTTCTACCGATCCATTTCTTCGTACAGGCGACCTTGGATTTCGATTGGGTGATGAGCTGTTTATCACGGGCAGGCTGAAGGACCTCATTATCGTCCGAGGGCAGAATCACTATCCACAGGACATCGAATCGACCGCTGCGGGATGTGACCCAGCTCTCGCCACGAGCATCGGCGCGGCCTTCTCGTTGGACAACGATGCAGGAACCTCTGTCGTCCTTGTTCAGGAGGTGCCCCGCCAGATTGTTGCCCCCGAGGAGCTGACTCGAATTGAGCGTGCAATCCGTAAGGCGGTTGGAGAGCAGGAAGGAGTAAGCCTGGATAGGGTCGCGCTCGTGAAGGTCTGCAGCGTACCGCGGACAACCAGCGGGAAGGTCCGCCGACAGGCCTGCCGGGACACGTATCTGGCCGGCACTCTGGATCAATTGAATAAGGCAAGTGGTAAAAGGGACACAGAGGAGACAACGCCCCCCACGTTGCCCGAGATGAAGGAACAATCACTTCTCTTCGTCATGTGCCAACTGGCCGGTGAGATGGCACAGATCAAGGCGGAAGATGTCGATCCCGGCCTCTCATTGCTCTCCCTCGGCCTCGACTCTCTCATGATGACCGAGGTCCGGTTTCGGATCGAGGCACAACTCGGAGTGTCTGTGTCGCTTGAAAGTATGCTTTCGGGAAGAAGCCTAATGGAGCTAGCTGATGAGGCGCAGGCCCTTCCAGCAAAACGGCAGCGAGACACCGACAGCACGCCGATCCTCTCAATGGATTCGTCGGAGGAGTTCCCGCTATCCATGGGGCAGAGGGCCATCTGGTTTCTGCATCTGCTCGCCCCTGACAGCCCTGCCTATAATCTGTTTTCTGCTTCTCGCTCAGAGATGCCCTTTGACACTTCAGCTCTCCGTCGTGCGTTTCAGATCCTAGTCGATCGCCACCCAGTCTTGCGCAGCGTGGTCGTGAATGGGGCGGAAGGCCCCCTGCATCACCCCCTCGAGAATTATGAAGTGAGCTTCATTTCCGTAGACGGAGCCAACTGGACTGATGACTCACTCCGCGAGCACCTTGAACAGGAGGCGAATCGGACATTCAATCCGTCAGCGACTCCGCCGTTCCGGATTCATGTAGTTCAGCAAGGCGAGCGCGGAGACGTCTTGCTGGTCGTCCTGCATCACCTCATAGCCGACCTGGCTTCCATCTCGATCCTTCTCGAGGACCTTTCCGCAGCCTACTCTGCGCTCTCGAACCATCAAAGCATTGAGCTGCCTTTACGCTCTCACTATTCCAGGTTCGTGGCCGGCCAGGCCGCCGCCCTCAACTCCGGCCTGTGGGACCGCCAACGCGATTTCTGGTCTGATTATCTTAAGGACGCGCAGCTTTCCCTTTCATCCCCCTTCGATCGTGCGGCGAGGTCTCCAAACGGGCGTGGCAACACGCTACGGTTCCGCATCGGGGCTGAGTTGACGAAACGCATCAAACAGCGTGCTGCATCCTCGAATGTGTCTCTCTACACCTTTCTGCTGGCTGCTTTCCAGGCACTTCTTCTCCGACTCACCTCACAGGACGATCTCCTTGTCGGCTCCGTGGTGTCTGGACGCACCGATGCAGCATGGGCCGACACTGTCGGCTACTGCGTGAACCAGATCGTCCTTCGCGCACGTTGGAATGCGGAGAAGACATTCTCAGACTTCGTCGCCCAGACCCAACGCGATGTATCAAAGGCACTCGAAAACCAAGACTATCCTTTTAGCGCTCTGACAGACGACTTCCATACCCTCCACGGATCGCGTGGTGAGCCGTTGACAAAAATTATGTTCAGCCTCCAGACCGCCTCGAGATCCGCGGCGTATGGACTCTCGCCATTTCTGCTTGGACACACTGGAAACACCCTCCGCCTGGGCGAGCTCGAACTTGATGCGTTGGAGATTGAAAACCGCGGAGCGCAGTTCGATCTGTCCTTAGTGATGTCGGAAGGTGTCTCCGAGCTGTTGGGCGCCTTTCAATATCGCGCAGATCTGCTGGACCGAGAGCTTGTAGAGCGTCTGGCAGCTCAATATGAACTTGTTCTGGAGACAGTAACGGCTAATCCGGACAGTCTCATGCGAGCGATTCCGTTGTTGTCAGAGATCGAACGCGTTCAGATCGTTGAGGATTGGAACCGGACCGAGACGCCGTACGAAGGTGACGTGGCGATCCATGAGCTCTTTGAGCGCCAGGCTAGGATTGCTCCTCAGGCCCCGGCTCTCCGGACGCAGGACGGCAATCTCAGTTACGGAGAACTATCGGCTCAATCCGATCGTTTAGCCGCGCTCCTTCGTAGCAAGGGCGTCGGCGAAGAGACGGTTGTCGGACTTCATTGTCATCGCACAAAATGCCTTCCCGTTGCCATGCTCGCAATCCTGAAGGCAGGCGGCGCATTTCTGCCTCTCGATCCATCGCTGCCGGGCGAACGAGTCGCTTACATGCTCGAGCAGACCTCTGCTTTCATCGTTCTCAGCGATGAAAGCGAGGCCTGGTCCAGCCTCTCTCTCAACAGCCCCATCGAGATCGTCACGGTCAACGATACTTCCACTTGGCCCTCTGACGTCCGTGGCGATTCGGAGACAGAGACATTTCCACGCCGGTCCGAGGATAGCCTTGCCTACGTGATCTTCACTTCGGGATCGACAGGGCGTCCTAAGGGTGTCATGGTAACCCACTGCAATGTCGTGAATTTCTTCAAAGGAATGGACGCGCATCTCGACTGCCGTTTGGGAGACAAATTCCTTGCACTGACTAGCATTTCATTTGACATCTCCATCCTGGAGCTTCTATGGCCGTTGACTCACGGCGCCGAGGTCTCTTTGATACCGGAGCGTGGCCGCCGCGGCTCATCGCTGCTCTCGGTCAATCGTCCGAAGTCGAAAGGCCCTGAGTTCAGCCTGTTCTACTTTGCGGACGCCTCAGAACAGCGCGGGCCTGAACGCTACAGGCTACTGTTGGAGGGAGCAAAGTTCGCCGATCGCAACGACTTCGCCGCCGTCTGGACGCCGGAGCGCCACTTCCACAGGTTTGGAGGATCATATCCGAATCCTTCCCTGACCAGCGCGGCGATCGCAGCGATCACCGCGCGCGTTCGAATCCGCGCCGGCAGTGTTGTTCTCCCGCTGCACGATCCCATACGGGTTGCGGAGGAATGGTCGACTATCGACAATCTGTCCGGAGGCCGTGCTGGTGTGGCCTTTGCCTCAGGTTGGCATGTGGACGACTTTGCCCTCGCTCCCGACCGATACACCGACCGACGAGAGGTCATGCTCCGTGGTATCGAAAGGGTGCGGCAGCTCTGGAGGGGCGAACCAGTCGAAGCCATCAATGGCAACGGAAAGCCTATCGCGGTGCATCTGTTCCCTTCGCCCGTACAGGACGAGCTACCGATCTGGATCACCGCGTCCGGGACGCCATCCACCTTCCAGCTCGCGGGAAAACTGGGAGCGAATCTCCTGACGCACCTTCTGGGTCAAACGCTGGAAGAGGTCGCCGGGAATGTGAAGGCGTATCACGAGGCACTGAGACAGAACGGCTACGATCCCGCCACGCGATGCGTGACGCTCATGCTTCACACATACCTTGGAGACGATCGCGACACCGTGAAAGACCAGATCCGCGCTCCATTCCGCGAGTACCTAAGGTCTTCACTTGGGCTGGTCGAAAAGCTGATTGCATCTCATGGATTGCCGGTTGATCTCAAAAACCTGAGCCCGAAGGACCTTGACGATCTGCTCGACTTCGCATTCAACCGTTACTGGGCGACAAGCGGGCTCTTCGGAACCGTGGACGGCTGCGGGCCGATGGTTGATCGGATTGCGAAAATCGGAGTCACCGAGATTGCCTGCCTGATCGACTTCGGCGTCGACACCAACCTGGTGCTGAACAGTCTCCCTCTCCTGCGCAGTCTGATGCAGGCGAGCCGGGCCGACGGGATATCCGATGAGCGAGTCTCGCTCGAAACGGATCGAAAACCCCAGACGTTTCTGCAATGCACGCCCTCCATGATGAAGCTCCTGCTCGCCGAGGGTGACGATACGTTGTTGGGCACCATCGATACATTGCTGCTTGGCGGCGAGCCGTTGCAGGGTGCCCTGGTGGACAAAATTCGGGAACGCTATGCCTGCCGCATGTTCAACATGTATGGCCCGACGGAGACCACCATCTGGTCGACAGTTCAGGAGATGGAGAATGGCGATCATCCCGTCTCGGTAGGCAGACCGATCGCGAATACCCAGTGCTACATCGTGGATCGACGTGGGCTCCCGGTCACGGTGGGCGCTATCGGCGAACTGTTGATCGGAGGCGATGGCGTCGCCAGAGGTTACTGGGGACGGGAGGATCTGACGAAGGAGAGATTCATCCCGGACGGTTTCAGTTCTCGTGAAGGCTCCCGTCTCTACCGCACCGGCGACCTTGCGCGATATCTCTACGATGGCCGCATCGAGGTTCTCGGGCGCACGGATCACCAGGTGAAGATTCGCGGATTCCGTGTCGAACTACCCGAGGTCGAGCTCGCGCTCGGTACGCATGATGAGATTCTCGATTCGGTCGTCATCAGGCGGGGCGCCGGTGACGATGTCCGTTTGACGGCGTTCTACGTCTCGTCCGGAAATCGTGCGATCCCATCGGATTTGCTCAGGGCGTTCCTCCGCAACACGCTCCCTGAATACATGATCCCGTCCGAATTCTTGCATATAGAGAAGATCCCTCTGATGACGAGCGGAAAGGTCGATCGCAAGCAGCTCGAAGTGTTTCAGGTGAGATCTCATCCGGTTGCAGCCAACGGAAACCATCTTCCACCTCTTCCGCTCGGACATCTGGAATCGCACGTTCTGGAAATATGGAAGAAGGTCCTCGACCTCGACACCGTTGGACTGGACGACAACTTCTTCGACCTTGGCGGACATTCTTTGCTCATGGTCCAGGTCCACACGGCGCTGACCGAACGGCTGGGGCGTCCATTTCCACTCATCAAGCTACTGGAGAACCCTACCATACGACAGCTTGCCGCATCTCTCTCAGTCGATGAATCGAGTCCCGCCAACAAACACCTGCCACCCGAGGCTGAACGGGCCACTCTCCAGCGAAATAGGCTCGACGAGTTCCGCAGAAACGCTGTTGCGATGAGGTCCGTAGCGTCATGACCGTCGAAACCATTCCCCCTCTGAGCATCGCAATCGTCGGTATGGCGTGCCGGTTTCCGGGCGCCGCGAACGTGCGCGAGTTCTGGCAAAACCTGCGGAACGGAGTCGACTCCATTACTCATTTCGCTGAAGAGGAGATGCAGTCCTTCGGAGTGAGGCCTGACCGTTATCGGTCTCCGGAGTTCGTACGGGCCGCTCCGATTCTGACCGATGCGGATTGCTTCGATGCTGGCTTCTTTGGGTTCGCTCCGAAAGAGGCAGCCCTGATGGACCCGCAGCACAGGGTATTCCTCGAATGTGCCTGGGAGGCTCTGGAGTCTTCCGGGTACAAGCCCGACCGAAGCCCGCAGCCGCTCGGGATCTTCGCCGGAACAAGCCTGAGTAGCTACCTCCTCTACAACCTTCTGCCGAATCTCAACGATCCGCACGCAGACGACAGTCTGCAGGCGATGATCGGCAACGACAAGGACTTCCTCGTCACCCGAGTCTCCTACAAGCTCAATCTTCACGGCCCCAGCATTGATGTGCAGACGGGATGTTCTACCTCACTGGTCGCCGTCCACATGGCATGCCAGAGTCTCCTGAGCTATCAGTGCGACATGGCTCTCGCCGGAGGTGTCTCGATCCAGACACCTCAGAGACGCGGTTACATGTTTCAGCCGGGTGGACTGTGCTCCTCCGATGGACGTTGCCGCGCATTCGATGCCGGGGCGGAGGGCACGATCTTCGGCAGTGGTGTTGGGATCGTAGTTCTCAAACGTCTTGAGGATGCCATCGCGGACCGTGATCACGTCATCGCTGTCATTCGCGGTTCGGCCGTCAATAACGACGGCAGCGGGAAACTGGGATATACCGCTCCCAGCGTTGCGGGACAGGCGGAGGTCATCCGAGCAGCACAATCTCTTGCCCAGGTCGAGGCGCGATCGATCGGCTACGTTGAATGCCACGGCACCGCGACGCCTCTCGGAGATCCCGCCGAGATCACCGCCCTGACGAATGCCTTCCGAGCCAGTACGAACGACACCAACTTCTGCGCCATTGGTTCAGTCAAGACCAACATCGGACATCTTGACGCTGCCGCCGGAGTCGCCGGGCTGATCAAAACCGCACTTGCGCTTGAGAACGCGGAACTGCCGCCCAGCCTGCACTACGAGAGACCGAATCCCCAGATCGACTTTGCTGCGACACCCTTTTTCGTGAATGCCGTTCGCAGAGAATGGCCGGATGGTATCCGTCCCCGGCGTGCGGGAGTGAGTTCGTTCGGCATCGGCGGCACGAATGCTCATATCGTGCTTGAAGAGGCCTCAAAACAGCATTCTCAACCATCACAGCGGTCTCGGCACATACTCTGCATATCGGCTCGGACCGAACTTGCTCTGGGAACAGCAACGAAACGGATGGCAGAATTTCTTTCCGAACATCCCCATCTCAGTATTGCTGACGTTGCCTACACTCTTCAGACAGGCAGAGAGGCAGCTCGCTTCCGTCGTGCGGTCGTTTGCAGCAACCCCTCCGACGCCTCCCAGGCGTTCGATGCCGTGCGCCTGGCCTGGAACGTAACACATGAGGTTGATACCAGGTCTCGCGAAGTTGTCTTTATGTTCCCAGGGGGAGGGTCGCAACATCTCCAGATGGGGATGGGACTATATTCCACCGAGCCGACGTTCCGTAAAGAGCTCGACTCATGCGCGGAGATTCTTGCTCCACTCCTGAATTGCGATCTACGGCCTCATATGTTCCCCCGGGAGAAATCTGCTGAGGCGACGGAGCTCATGCGCGGCGCCGGGATCGGACTGCCGGCGCTCTTTTCCGTGGAGTACGCCCTGGCCCGTTTATGGATGGAATGGGGCCTGCGCCCTGCAGCGATGATCGGTCATAGCCTGGGAGAATACACCGCAGCGTGTCTTTCTGGGGTGCTCACGCTGGAGGAGGCTCTCGGGATCGTTGCGACCCGCTCCAGGTTGATGAGTAGGCTCCCGCACGGCGCGATGCTCAGTGTGCCTCTCAGCATTGAAGAGTTGACTCCGCTGCTCGCCGGCGAACTCTCCATCGCCGCTGATAATGGACCAGCACAAACGGTCGCGTCCGGGACCGTGGAGGCCATCGAATACCTTGCAAAGGTACTTGAAGAAAAAGATATCGAATCACGGCGGCTGCAGATCTCGGTTGCCAGTCACTCACCGCTCGTTGATTCGATCCTGCCCGAATTCCAGGAGTTTGTCGCACGCCTCAGGCCGAAAGAGCCACAAATCCCCTACATCTCTAACCTGACCGGCGATTGGATAACGCCGGAACTAGCGACGGACAACCTCTATTGGGTCCAGCATCTCCGTCAGGCCGTGCTCTTTCATGCGGGATTCAAACAATTGTTGAAAGAACCAAAGCGAATCTTCCTCGAAGTAGGTCCAGGAAATGTGCTGACCACCCTGGCTCAATCGCTCATAGAATCGAATCAGGCCGCTATGATGCTTCCGTCCATGCGGCACCCATACGGTCAGGAAGGGGATGAAACGCTGATTCATCGCACGGCTGCCCGGCTGTGGGCTTACGGTGCGGTCGACGACTGGTTGAACCTATACAAAAGCGAAGCCCGGAGCCGTGTTCCGCTTCCGACCTATCCTTTCGAGAAGCAGCGCCATTGGATTGAGCCTCCTGCAGAACACGGGAGGGCTGCGGACCTCTCAGTAGCAAGACACGCGGACGTCGCTTCCTGGTTCTACTCTCCTGGCTGGCGGAATATCCTTTCATTGCCGTCTCGAAGCGAAGCGCCGCACCCGGCCCGCAGGTGGGTCGTCTTTGCCTCGACTCACCCGGTATGCGACAGTCTCATCGGCCAGTTGCGGCTCGACGGAGAGGATGTTGTTGAGGTTCGTGCAGGCTCCCACTTCAGTGAAGGACCGGACAAGATCTTCACGATCAGAGCCACCGAGCAGGACGACTACAGGAGAGTGGTATCGGACCTCTGTGCGGATACATCGCTGCGGCTCTCTATCATCCACATGTGGAACGTCGCGGTGGGCCTTTTCTCCCATCTGGACACGGAGAGGATCGAGAGCATCACGCAATTCGGATCTATCAGCCTGGGCAGGTTGTTGAGATCCTTCGTTGATAACAATATCGAGCCGGATTTCGATCTTGCGGTTCTGTCGGACCGCCTATTTCAGGTCGATGATCAGGATCAGATGGAGATAGAAAAGTCGCTGCTCCTGGGCCCTTGCCGCGTCATCCCGCAGGAAAATCCTGGAGTTCGATGCCGCCTGATTGACATCGGGAGTCCCGCCAGCAGATCAGACACAAACCTGTCTCGCCGCATACTTGCCGAGCTTGATACAAATGACTCCCCTCCGGTGATGGCGCTGCGTGGCACCCGCCGATGGGTTCCCGACTACGCTCCTTTGCATTTGCCTGAGGAGACCCAGGGACCAGGTCTTCGTCAGGATGGTGTGTACCTCCTGCTTGGGGGGACCGGTGAGATCGGCCTTCACCTCGCGCATGCACTCTACGAAGACGCCGGGGCGCGGCTGGTGATCGCAACAAGGCGAGCCTTTCCTCCACAATCGGAGTGGAACGCGATCCTCTCCTCGGGGCGCCAGAGTTCAACCATCGCACAGATACGAGAACTGGCTGAGCTGAAACAGCGGGGCGCGGAGCTTCATCTCCTCGAGTGTGATGTCACAAGCGAATCGTCTCTCCGAGATCTGATCCGCGCTGTCCTGGATCAGTACGGCGTGCTGCACGGAATCTTTCAACTGGCTGGAACCACTGGTCAAAGCGTTGTTCATCTGGTCGCCGATGGTGAGCCGGAACAGGTGAACGCGATCACAAATGTAAAGGCTCAGGCAGCGAGGAACATCGAACGCGCAATGGAAGAGTGTAATCCCGACTTCGTCGTTCAGTTTTCGTCGACAGCGGCCGCGCTGGGCGGTGTGGGCCTCTCATCCTACGGCGGAGCCAACGCTGTGGTTGAGACCGCCGCGAGCGTTAACAGGCTCTCTTCCTCGCACACGAAATGGATCAGTGTGGCATGGGATGCATGGCTGACCGCGCGCTATACCTCACCAGGCGGATTGCCGCCGGCGTTGCGGGAGTTTGCGGTGCACCCGGAAGACGCGATCAAGGCTCTCTTGCTTCTCCTGAAATCAGGTATAGATGGACCCTTGATTGTATCTACGGGGGATATGAATGCTCGCTATCGTAGATCGGTCGACCCACAACCGCCTGCTCCTCGCCCGTATACCGTGGCGTCTGCTTCCGACCCGAGTGCTTCGCTGAGTCACCTCGAGCCTTACATCGCTCCCGCGAGCGAACTGGAGCAAACGATCGCAACGGCGTGGCAGGAGCATCTTGGCGTAGCGCGGGTGGGTCGGGACGACAAATTCTTTGAACTCGGCGGAAACTCGCTGCTGGCACTCAGAATTGTCTCTCGACTCAAGAAAGAGCTTGGCATTCGGGTTCCAGTGATCTCGGTGTTTGAGGGAGCCAGCGTCCGCGGCATGGCAGAGCTTTTATCTGCAGAAAAGAGCAATGAAGATCTCCTGGAAGGCAGTCGGAATCGCGGAGCCGCCCGGCGCCGGCGCCTGGAAGAAAATCCTGATGAAGGCGTCCTTGTGAATTAGATTCACTCCCCTCGTTCGTGGACGACCGTGGTCCTGCCCCAAAGTCTTTACTTTGCACTTCTCGAGGTAGCCTCTGATGACGGACATCGCCATTATCGGCATGGCTGGCCGGTTTCCGGGAGCCGGGAACGTCGCCAGCTTCTGGAACAATCTTTGTTCTGGAATCGAATCCGTGCGCGAAGTCTCTGAGACAGAGTTGCTGCACTCTGGCGTCGATGCCTCGATATGGGGCCGGGATAATTACATCCGCAAAGCGGCATTCCCGGAGGATGTCGAACTGTTTGACCCGCACTTCTTTGGCTTCACCCCAGCGGAAGCGGCGATCATTGATCCGCAGCACCGCCTTCTCCTCGAATGCGCCTATGAGGCTCTCGAAGATGCCGGCCAGGACCCGGACCGATACGCAGGCTCGATTGCGGTGTTCGTCGGCTGTGCGCTGAACACTTATCTCCTGACTCATCTCCTGTCTTCACCCGACTTGCTTCAACGGCTGGACCTCGTGCAACTAAATCTTTCCAGCAGCCCAGACTTCCTTGCGACCCGGATCTCGTACAAGCTCGGGCTCAGAGGAATCAGCCACAGTGTGCAGTGCGCCTGTTCAACATCGCTCGTCGCCGTCCATCTCGCTTGTCAGAGTTTGTTGTCCGGGGAATCGGACATGGCGCTCGCCGGCGGTGCGGCGCTGAATTTTCAATTGAGGTACGGCTACAAATTTGTTCCTGGTGGAATGTTCTCGGCCCGGGGGCAGTGCCGAGCGTTCGACAACGACGCAGATGGGACGGTCTTCGGAAATGGAGCGGGGATCGTGGTCCTGAAACGGCTGCGAGACGCGCTTCAGGACCACGATCAAATCTATGCGGTTTTGAAGGGGTCCGCCGTCAACAATGACGGTGCAGATAAAGTTGGATATACGGCGCCAAGCGTGGTTGGGCAGGCCAGGGTAATTACGGAGGCACTCGCGAACGCGGCCGTTCCGCCGGCATCGATCAGGTACATCGAAGCCCATGGAACAGGGACTCCTCTCGGAGACCCGATTGAGACCGAGGCGCTCGCACGAGTCTATGGAACGCCGGACGACTCCGAGTGCCTGATCGGGTCGGTCAAAACAAACATCGGACATCTGGATTGCGCAGCCGGCATCTCGGGCCTGATCAAGGCAATCCACGTTGTGAAGCACGGTTTGGTTCCACCAAGCCTGCACTTCGTTCGACTCAATTCGCAGATAGCTCTCAAGAGTACCCGGCTGCATATCAACGCGACCCTCACGCCCTGGCCTCAGGACGGAGGTCCCAGGCGAGCCGCCGTCAGCGCGTTCGGCGTAGGTGGCACCAATGCGCACGTCATCCTTGAATCGGCACCTGCGAGCGCCCATTCCGGACCAGCTGCTCCGGCTTACCTCCTCATTCATTCGGCAGCGACGGAACGCGCCCTGAACTCATCAGTTTCGCAGATTGCAGACCACCTTCAGGCTCAACCTTCAGCCGACCTGGGTGACATCGCATTCACTCTCGCAACCGGCCGAAGGCAACTTTCGTGGAGACAATATCAGTTGTGGCCCTCCGCGGCAGAGCAGTCCGGCTCATCGGATGGGTTAGGTCTCGCGTGCCCTCCCATGCAGGCAGCCGCGGTTCCCCCGCCGCTCACATTCATGTTCCCCGGCCAGGGATCGCAGAGACCCCACATGGGGCGCGAGCTGTACTCTCTGGAACCTGTCTTTCGTCAGGAACTCAACAGGTGTCTGGACGTTCTCTCGCAGTACATGGGCCGTTCTCCGGAGTCGCTGCTCCTCATGCTGCAGGATCAGTCAGAGGAAGCTGGTCTGCTGGAACAGACCGAGTATTGCCAACCCCTTCTGTTCGCGTTCGAGTATGCATTGGCCAAAGCCTGGATCTCCTGGGGCGTCGAGCCGAGCTTACTGATAGGCCACAGTCTGGGTGAGTACGTGGCGGCATGCCTCGCGGACTCCATAGCACTTGAGGACGCTCTTAAGCTAACCGTCATTCGCGGACGACTGATGCAGAATACAGCGCCTGGCGCGATGCTTAGCCTGCCTCTCGGAGAGTCTGAAGCCCGGTTCTTCGTCGATGAAGAGATTGCTCTGGCGGCAGTGAATGGCCCGGCACAGTGCGTGCTCTCGGGCTCGACACAGGCGATGGACCGCATGCACCGACGCCTCGAAGCAGAGGGAATCTATGCGCGACCTTTGCCGGTCCAACGGGCCTTCCATTCGTCTGTCATGGACCCAATCCTTCCCGAGTTCCTGAGCCATCTGCAACAGATCGCGCTCTCACCTCCGAGGGTTCCGTGGCAATCGAACCTTACCGGAAACGCAATCTCGGGTGAAGACGCGGTGGATCCGCAATATTGGTGCCGTCAACTCCGGAGCACTGTCCGGTTCCTCGATAACGTCACAGCCGCCCGCTCTATTGATGGAGCGATCCTGCTCGAGGTTGGCCCTCAGAATACGTTGCAGAAGATGGCAAACAAACTGCCAGCCTCTCACCGATCTGCGGCGCTCTCTTCACTCTCCGGCCCACGTGGTGAATATGCTTCGCTCCTAGTTGCGGCCGGGGAGATGTGGTCACGGGGAACGCCGGTCGACTGGGCAGCCTTCTACAATCCGAAAGGACATCACCGGCAGTCGCTTCCGACCTACCCATTCGAACGGCAACGCTGCTGGATTCCCAGAAGCGCCAGCGGCTCCGTGGGAACTCCCGACCGGCAGCAGGAGGCCGGAACACCGCCGTCGGAGCCTTCCCTAGCCGTGGGGACGACGATAGCCCATAGACGTCCTCAGATGTCGCGACCTTACGTAGCGCCATCCACTCCGACGGAAAAGAGATTGGTGTTGCTTCTCGAACCGATGATCGGTGTGTCTCCTTTGGGGGTGCGGGATAACTTCTTTGAACTCGGGGCTGACTCGTTGCAGGCGGTGACAGTTGTACACCAGATTAACGAGAGCTTCGGCTGTGATTTGGTTCCGCTGAACATCTTCGAAGCCCTCGATATAGCGTCTCTCGCCAAGGTCATCGAGGCTGCGCTCGAAGAACCGATCTATCTTGAGCCTCTGGCGGCCGAGTCGGAAGCTGAGCACCTCTCCGTGTTGCCGGACTGACCTGCAGGCTCACAATCGCGGTGCGAGTGGAAGCAGAGTTTCGCTGTCCTTTGGATATCGGCTCGACAAATTCAATTGCCTCGCTCTGAGGATGCGTATGTCAACACTGGAAAAGTTGTTACGGGACGATCTGCAGACAGACGCAGTCGATCGGTTTCTGCAGCGCATAGGCAACCGCACAGCACGCATCGTCGTCGTCGGGATGGGCTATGTGGGACTGCCTCTCGCGCTCCTGCTCTGCGAAGAAGGCTTTCCCGTGATCGGTCTTGATGTTGACGCCAGGAAAGTCGAGATATTGAACGGCGGAGGCTCCCACATCGCACGAATTGCGGAAAGCCAAATCAGAAGCATTCAGGCAAACGGATTTCGCGCGAGCTCCGACTATGCGGAGGTCGGCGACGCAGACGCGATTATCATATGCGTGCCAACTCCGCTGGATCGTCATCAAAGCCCAGACCTGAGCTTTATTCGCGGTACAGCCGAGGCGATGGCACCATATCTCACGGTCGGACAGCTGATTGTGCTGGAAAGCACGACCTATCCTGGAACTACCGAGGATGTGCTGATCTCGGTTCTTGAGTCTGCCTGCGCCGCGACCCTGCGAGCTAACCGGAATGGCTCGGACGACGGGTTTTATGTGGCCTATTCACCCGAACGAGAAGACCCTGGAAATAAGGTGTTTGCTCGCCGCGATATCCCCAAGATCGTCAGTGGGGTAAGCTCGGAGGCATTGCAGATGGCGGCATCGATGTATCGAAGTATCTTCGCGCAAGTGGTCACGGTCTCCTCACCCGCCGTTGCTGAGATGGCAAAACTTCTTGAGAACATCTACCGCTGCGTGAACATCGCTTTGGTGAATGAACTCAAGCAGCTCTGCCACCGCATGGGGCTGGATGTCTTCGAGGTGATCGAGGCTGCAAGGACAAAGCCGTTTGGCTTTCAAGCCTTCTACCCGGGGCCAGGGCTCGGTGGACATTGCATCCCCATCGATCCCTTTTATCTCTCATGGAAAGCAAAGCAGTACGATTTCCGAACCAGATTCATAGAACTGGCCGGCGAGGTGAATGCTTCCATGCCTCATTTCGTTGTTGCCAGAACGGCGGACGCGCTGAATTCCCATATGAAGCCTCTCATGAACTCGAAGATCCTCGTCCTGGGCGTCGCCTATAAGAGAGATATTGACGACATACGTGAATCACCATCACTGCCGATCATCAAGCTGCTCCGCGACCGCGGGGCGACGGTGTCGTACAACGATCCGTATTGCCCTTATGTCGGCCAGGAAAGCCACTTCAACCTCGACATGTCTTCAGTTCCGCTCGACGAGTTGGTGGACTATGACTGCGTGCTCATCATCACCGATCATTCCGATTACGATTATGAGCGAATCGTGAGTGAGTCGAAGCTCGTCGTCGATACGAGAAACGCGACAAAGGGAATCCGGTCGGACAAGATCGTACACTGCTGAACTCCTACGTCTCCCCGATGCAATCGCAGCCACCCTGTTTCTCATTACCTTCCAGCTCGTGTCTTTGGGCAATCCACAAACCGGGCCTGACCTCGAGACCGCCATGTCCGGCACGTCCGGCGCTGAACCAAGGCTTATTGAACTATGCCAATCCGAACAGTTCTGACAAATATAGGTTCGATGGGAAACGTTCAGCCCTTTCTGGCGCTTGCCCACGAGTTGCGCCGTTTCGAGTTCGAGCCAGTCCTGGCCCTTGCTCCGCAATACGCAACTTATGTACGCAGTCTGGGCTTTGAATTCGTACCCATAGGACAGGATCTGGACTATGCCGCCCTGCAACGGAGAGATACGGAATCCGCTCTTCGCGGCAGAAATCCGCTTCAGATGATGTACGAGTCGTTGGCCATCGTTGAGCCGATGATGCGCCAGATGTTCGATGAAATGGCAGCAGTCTGCGAACACGCGGGTCTACTGATCAGCGGACACCTCCAGCCCGTCTCCCGCATGGTTCATGAGCTTACCGGGATACCCTTCGTCTCGATTCACACCAATCACTTCGGACAGTCACAACCCGCGTCTTTCCGCAACGCCCTCTGCTCGATCGTCAATCCGCTCAGGAAGCAGCTCGGGCTCACCCCTCTCACCGACCCAATGCATACCGACGCCAACTCGCCCCAGCTCGCCTTGTACGCGATGAGCAAATACCTCAGGGCGCCCAGTCCGGGCTGGCCGAGGCATTTCCACGTTACCGGATTCTTCTATCTCGAGGATGATCAGTGGACTCCGCCGGGTGTTCTGGTTGACTTCCTAAAGGAAGGACCTCCGCCCGTCGTCTTCAGCTTCAGTAGTATCGCGCACCAGAATCCGGAGGCCGTGACAGACACCCTGCTGGAGGCGATTGACCGAGTCAGCTGCCGCGCGATCATTCAGAACGGCTGGAGTGGTCTGGCGAAAGACAGGCGATTGCCCTCAAATGTCTTGTCAATCGGATTTGTCCAGCACACCTGGCTGCTTCCGAAGGCATCCTGCGTCGTCCACGCGAGCGGTTCGGGGACGCAGGCATCGACGTTGCGGTCCGGAGTTCCGGCAGTCATCGTCCCTCACATTGGAGACCAGCCGCTCTGGGCTGAACTGGCTCGCGGGTTGGGCTGCGCCAAAGCGATTATTCCCTATGGCGAGCTGACTGCGGACTCGCTGGCTCACGCGCTGGAGGAAACTCTGACCGACCGCGAGCTTTATGCCAAAGCAAAATTGATCGCGCAGAAGGTCAATGCAGAACAGGGTGTGACGCGCGCACGAAGACTCATTACGGATCTTCTGCTCCAACTTGGTGTGGTGTCTGAGGAGATCGCTCGGGAGCCGATCGAGCAGGTCTTCTGACGTGCCTCCATGAGAACCATCCAGACATCGATGAGCTCGAGCTGCGAAGCCGGAGAAAGGACGCACAGCAAAATGACGCAACGAACAAACGGAGTCAGTGATAGCGACATCGCAGTGATCGGAATGGCCTGCGAGTTTCCGGGAGCAAGCGACTATGAGCGCTTCTGGTGGAACCTTCAGGCCGGCCTCGACACGATCACCGAGCTGACCGACGAAGAGATCGAACCCCTTGCAGGTGAGAACGCCGATCTGGCAGATCCACAGTATGTCAAAGCTGCCTCCATCCTTGAAGGGGCAGATACGTTCGATGCGACCTTTTTTGGATTCTCGGCTCGGGAAGCGGAGTTGATGGACCCACAGCAGCGTGTCTTCCTGCAGTGCGCCTGGCACGCTCTCGAAGACGCCGGCTATGACCCTGGGCGATTTGGGGGAGCCATCGGCGTCTTTGCCGGCGCTCGGACGAATACATATCTGGCGAATATCTTTTCCAACCCACAGGCTCTGGCGGGCAGCGGTTACTTCGAGGTCGGGCTTGGAAACGACCTCGGGTTTCTGAGCAGCCGCGTATCTCATAAGCTGGGTCTCCGTGGCCCGAGTTTATCGGTTCATACTGCCTGTTCTACTTCGCTGGTGAGCGTGCACCTGGCTATGCAGAGCCTCCGCGCCGGAGAATGCGAAATGGCGTTGGCGGGCGGAGTCGCCATCAGTGTCCCCCAAAAGAGCGGATACCTCTACCGGCGAGGCGGCATTCTGTCACCGGATGGCCGCTGCCGGGCATTTGACGAAAAGGCCCAGGGGACCGTCTTTGGCAGCGGCGCAGGTGTCGTTGTGCTGAAGCGGGCGCGACAGGCACTCGTCGATGGCGATTGCATCTCTGCATTGATCATAGGGTCTGCGGTCAATAATGACGGGTCGCTCAAGGCTGGCTTTACGGCGCCAAGCGTAAGCGGTCAGGCCGAAGTCATCGGCCGCGCGCTGGCAAACGCCGGCGTCGATCCCTCATCCATCGGTTACATCGAGGCTCACGGTACGGGGACACAGATGGGGGACCCGATCGAAGTCCGCGCTCTGGCCAAGGCGTTCAGGTCGGCGAACGGCAGGAAGGGATATTGCTCCATTGGCAGCGTGAAAGCAAATATAGGTCACCTCGATGCTGCGGCCGGCATTGCTGGACTGATTAAGACCCTGCTGGTCCTGCGTTCCCGGCAGATCCCGCCGCTGGTCCATTTCAGGAAGCCAAACCCTCAGATCGACTTCAACAATGGCCCGTTTTATGTCACCGATCGCCTGGAGGAATGGACCGCGAACGGAGAGCCGCGGCGCGCGGCGGTCAGCGCGTTCGGGGTGGGCGGTACGAACGCCCATGTCCTGCTGGAGGAGGCTCCGGACCCCAACCAGCCCGCCCCATCGAGAGAGTGGCAGTTACTCTTACTCGCTGCGAAGAGCTCCGCCGCTCTATCGAATCGATCTGCGGATCTGGTCCGTTACCTGCGGCATCACGAAGACGTGAGCCTTCCCGATCTGGCCCACACCCTGGCTATCGGACGAGCCGAAACTGAATACCGCCGAGTCACGGTTTGCAGGACTGCCCGGGAAGCCATTCACGCGCTCGACGGAGCCAGCAATGGCGAACCGGTGGAGACTCACTCTGGTCAGGCAGATAGACCCGTCGTCTTCATGTTTCCGGGCAGCGGCGATCTGCGACTGCCTAGAATGTACACCCTCTACGAGCAGGAAGAAGGATTTCGAGAGCCATTCGATGAGGCAATCGGAGTCGCAGAGCCGTTCCTGGGGTTTCAGTTGCGCGAACAGATCTTCCCGGGAAATAGACGAGCAGCAGAAGCAACCGCTCGACTGAACCCTGCCTGGTTGACGGAGCCCGCGCTTTTCGTCGTCGAATACGCAATGGCCCGTTTCTGGGAATCACTAGGTGTCAGAGCCGAAGCCATGATCGGCTACGGAGTAGGCGAGTATGTGTCCGCTTGTCTGAGCGGGGTCTTCACGCTATTTGAAGGTCTTTCGCTCCTCGCCGCCAGGGCACAACTCATCTCGGAAACAAGCGAGGGCGCCATGCTTGCGGTCGGCCTCGGCGAGAAGGAGGCATATGAGTGGACCGATGAGGAACTGTCCCTGGCTGCGGTCAATAGCCCGGCGCAATGCGTACTGTCGGGCACGAGAGCGGCAATCGCGGAAGTCGAACAAACCCTCGCCAGGGCGGGAACTCCGACTGAGCGACTCAGCGCAAACCACGCACTCCACTCGGTCTTGATGGACCCGGCAGCGGAGGCCTTTGGCAAGCACGTCGAGGCGGTAGCTCTGAAACCTCCACGTCGGAAGTACATCAGCAACCTCACAGGCCAGTGGATTCGTGCTCAGGATGCCACCGATCCGAGCTATTGGGTTCAGCATATGCGCCAGACGATCCGATTCTGCGAGGGTGTCCAGACGATCACGGAGGAATATCGTCCGTTGTTGCTCGATCTCGGGCCGGACCGGACGCTGGCCCAACTCGCGCGGTCGATCCATGCTCCATCTGCCCAGGTCGTTGCAGTCTGCGACCGAGAGGAAGGTGAGAGCACGAACCAGTATGACGTCTTGAAGGCCCTCGGCACGCTTTGGCTGAATGGGGCACATGTCGACTGGTTTCGGTATTTTGAACGTGAGCGCCGCCGTCGAATCCCTCTTCCCACCTACCCGTTCGAACGGAAACGTTATTGGATTGGCTCCGATAGCCGAACGAAGGTACAGAGCATCCCTGAATCCGAGAGCGGAAAGAACCCCGATATCGCCGATTGGTTCCATCTTCCAACCTGGAAGCAAGACGTCGTTCCTTCACCACCCCTCAGCGAAACGGCAACGTATCTGATCTTTCTTGACGACTGCGGCGTTGGAGAGAAAGCTGCAATCTGGCTGGAGGGCGAGGGGCATCGCGTTGTTCGTGTGGAATCCGGGAATGAGTTTCACTCCGTCTCTGCCCAGCGGTACAGTCTGTCTCCCGCCAGTCGCACTGCCTACGATCACCTCATGCGCGAGCTGAACGATCATCACCTGCTGCCTGACCGCGTACTCCATTTCTGGAGTGTGACAACACACGACTACGGTTCCAATCGAGAGGCATTTCAGCAGATGCAAACGGTCGGCTACTACAGCGTTCTATATCTCGCCCAGGCTCTGGAGAGTCAATCGACCGAGCAAACAGTAGAAGTCATCGCATTCATGAATCGGGCCTTCGATCCGGCAGGAGGCAAGATGTTTAGTCCCGAGAAGTGCACGCTTCACACATTAGGAATTGTCATTTCTCAGGAGAGCTCAACTCTTTCGCTTCGTTGCGTGGATATTGATCCTCTCGAACATCCGGCGCAAGACTCGCCCGGCTCATTCTCTTTTCTGATGCAGGAACTGAAGCGCTCGTCGACCGACAAACTGATCGCGCTTCGGAACACCAGCCGTTGGGTCAGGAAGTACGAGCGATTTCGCATCGATGAAGGTACCCCGAAGCGTCGGCATTTCCGCGAAAGGGGCGTGTACCTCATTACTGGTGGCCTTGGCAGCATCGGTCTGCTTCTGGCATCTCATTTCGCCAAAACCGTTCACGCCAGACTTGTCCTGACCTCCCGACATGGGCTGCCTGCCAGAGAAGACTGGGATGATTACATCGATCGAACACCTCAGGAGGATCCGGTGCGCGGTCAGCTCCTCGCGCTCAAGGGCGTAGAGTCTGCCGGCGGAGAGATTTTGACGGTCGTTGCCGACGCCGAAGACGAGGCCCAGATGCAATCGGCAATCGATTTGACCTATCGAAGGTTCGGAGAACTGCACGGGGTTCTGCACGCGGCGGGAATAACCAGCGGCCGATCGTTATATCGCCCTTTTACCGACTTCGGCGAGGCGGAGGTTGAAGAACAGTTCGGTCCAAAGGTTTATGGGACGTACCTGCTCGACAAGCTATTGCGCACTGCTGCAGTCGACTTCTGCATCCTCTTTTCGTCGAATGCCGCAATCCTTGGAGGCCTTGGATACCTTGCCTACGCCGCAGCAAATAGCTTTATGGACAGCTTTGCAGCCGCGCGCGCACAGCAACAGATCGAATGGCTCTCCGTGAACTGGGACCCTTGGCCACTCGAAACGAAGAAGCACGCATCATACCGCACCGCCACAGATGTCTTCGCCATGACGGAGGCTGAAAGCGTCGAAGCATTCGATCGCCTATCGACCAAGACTCCTGCCGGCCAGCTGATCGTCGCTACGGGCGAGTTCGAGAAGCGCCTGAATCGATGGACGACAGCGTCCGCGACGAGCACGCCCTTGAACAAATACCCAAGACCTCATCTGGAAACAGCGTATCTGGCTCCCCGCAGCGAGGTCGAACAACAACTGGCCGTCATTTGGCAGGAATTGTTGGGCATTGAGGAGGTTGGTATCAATGACAACTTCTTCGATTTGGGTGGTCACTCTCTCCTCGCGGTGCGGATGATGGGGCGGATTCGAGATGAAATGGGTGCGGAGGTCTCAATCGCGAAACTCTTCGAATCCCCAACGATCAGCCAGGTCTCAACGTTGATCACGCCTACCCGGGGATCGAGCGAAGGCTCACTCAAAGAGGAGACTCTCCGTATCCTCGCTGAGCTTTCCTGAAAACTCGTCCATACCTCTTAGGCAAGATGCAAGCTGAGGCTTCACAATTGCACAACCGAAGGTCTTTGTTCTCAAGTTCGACACGCATCCGAACGACCTCTTCTCGATATGAACGATTCGGAATTCCTCATGACGTGCGCCGGGGTCGCCGGCATCGGCTCCGCTGGCGCAGGAGCTCTGTGGCACGGCATTCGAAACCCGAACTGTTCCTGGTTCGGATCATCGATTCTTCACGGTCCGACTACGGAGCCTGTCGTCGCTCTGACGTTCGACGATGGACCCAGCGAGTCAACCCCATTGCTGCTCAATATCCTCGCTCAATACGGGGTTCAGGCATCTTTCTTTCAATGTGGCGCAAGCGTTGCGCGCCTCCCGGATGTCACACGCGAAGTTGCGGCAGCCGGTCACGACGTCTGTAATCACACTTACTCACACCCACGCCTGTGTTTGAAGTCACGCGGCTTCATTCGCCGAGAGATCGACGTGTCTCAGACGCTGATCGCCGAGATTCTCAACAAGTCTCCTGATTTTTTTCGGCCACCATTCGGCCTTCGGTGGTTTGGCCTGGATTCGGTCCAACGGGAGTTCAGACTGACCAGCGTGTTGTGGAGCACAATTGGGCATGACTGGGCCTGGCCCGCGGATCGGATCACTGACCACATTCTTCAGACCACGGGGATGGGAGCGATCATCTGTCTGCACGATGGGCGCAGATTGACTTCCAATCCGGACATCGGACCAACCATCGAGGCCGTTTGCCGCCTGATACCAAAGCTCTTGGACCGCGGATACCGTTTTGAGCCACTTCGGCGTCTCGTCCCGAAAAGCGACCACGCTGAACTGCTCCAGCGGTGAAGAAGCAATCCCTCTGACAACGACACATGGGTGATCTTGGATCTCCGCTCTCGGAAAGCGATACTTCATGCAGAAATCTCTCACGGTCTCACCATGGTTTGAGCCCATTCAGCTGCGGCCCACAGCCAGACTCAGGCTTTTCTGCTTTCCCTTTGTTGGATCAGACGCAACGATCTTCCGTTCCTGGACTGGCTGTCTTCCCGACACGGTGGAAGTGATTGCGCTGCAATACCCGGGCCGCGGACGAAGGTCCGGTGAGCCGCCGCTCACAAGCCTGACCTCGTTAACTGGCCAGATCGCGGATGCGATGTCGCTCACGGAGGACCGGCCATTTGCGCTGTTTGGACATAGCATGGGCGGTGTTGTCGCATTCGAACTGACCAGACATCTCCAGAAGAAAAACCGTACGGTACCTCAGTGCTTATTCGTCTCGGGTTCGAAACCTCCACACGCACGGCTGGTTCCATCACAGCCTGGAAGGAGGTCCGTTTCTCTCTTGCCCGACGCCGAATTCATCGCAGAGTTGCGAAAACTCAACGGAACACCACCTGAACTGCTGGAGGACATTCGCACGCTCAATTTTTTCCTGCCGAGGTTGCGAGCTGACTTCGCAGTGATCGAGACCGCGGAATATGAACTAGGGTCCACAGTCAGCTGCCCAATATCAGCGTTCTGCGGAAGCAATGACAACATCGCGCCCCTCCCTTCGATGATGCTGTGGAAGGATCTCACCAGAGGTACGTTCGACTATCAGCTCATACCCGGGGACCACTTCTTTCTTCTAAGATCCCGGCCGCGATTGTTGAACGCGCTCATCCCGAAGTTAGAGCAGCTCTCTAGCTCCGTGCTCTTCTGCTGATGTGTCGAAGAAGAATACCTTCCCAATACGTTCATCGGCGTTGCCCCAAAGTCCCTCCCGGCGCTGTGCGCCAGAACTTCTCGAGGCGTCGTCGACTTTCAAACACCATACCAACATTCGATGGAGAATGAAATGAAGAGAGCCTTTTTCAAGATGGCCCGACGCCTCGGTGCGGCGATCGCGCTTTGCATCTTATCTTCGACCGCACTTGGCCAGGCCGGACCGCCCTGCGCAAACTCCCTGATCAAAGGCAAATATGGCTTCTCTGTCACAGGGTCCCACACAGGGATTGGGAATTACGGCATGGTCGGCACGATGGACGTCGATGGAGCCGGGCACATCAACGGAGTGGGCCTCCAGAGCATAAACGGCAACCAGTCAGATGTGTCGTTCACCGGAACCTATCAAGTGAAGCCAGACTGTACCGGGACCACGGAGCTGACGTTCGAGGACAATCAGGTCGGACACGTCAGGTTCGTCATCGTGGAAGACGGAAACGAAATCCTCTTGATGGATGTCGGAGCCCACACGGTGGAGACAGGATCTGCGAAGCGTCAGTTTTACAGCGTCGACCGACACGGGAAAAGGAAAGCCAAATAACAGATCTCCTCTCGTGATCCCGGGTGTACCGCACCTTGAAGCTACAGTGAATCCACGAGATATCCATTCCGGCACGGAAAGAAAACACTGATTCCTATGCTGACCATCCTTCGATTTCTTCGTGGAAACATCAGAGCTCTCGTTATCATTTCGGCGTTGGCCAGCGTGACGAGCGGCCTCTCGCGCGCAGGGATGATAAAGCTGCTCAACGATGCCTTGACCAAAGGAAGATTTTCTCTGCTGCTCTATGCAGCCCTTTGCCTGGCTTCGCCAATCTGCGGAGTTATCGCGGAGCTGTGCGGAGTCCATTCGATCAATGAACTCATGCACGAAGTTCTGTTGAGCCTCGTCAGGCAGATATTGAGATTGCCCTTGGGCAAAGTGGAGCAGGCTGGAACACACAAGCTGTTGAGCGCGCTCACTGAGGATACGTACACGATCACGAGCGCGCTGAGGTTATTCCCAAACATCCTGGTGCAATCCAGTATGATCCTCGGCTGCGGAACCTATCTCGCGATCCTCTCACCCAAAGCGTTCGTCTGCCTTTTGGGGCTTGTGATCGTGTCGGTGTTGACCTTTCGTATCAGCCATAGGCAGGGACAGATCTACATGCGCCGGGCTCGCAAATGCGCTGACAACATCGTCCGGCATCTTGAGTTCCTCACAGCGAATATCAAGGAGTTGCAGCTCCATGGCCGAACGCGTGAGGCATTTCTGGCCGAAGGCCTCGGTAAAGCCGTCGATGTCTACAAGCGTCCCTCGCTGATTGGTAATGCCATGTATTCGGTCAATGCAAACTGGAGCCATCTGATGTTCTTTGCCGTGATGGGACTTCTCCTTTACATGGGCCCACGATGGCTCGCCATCGATAAGCCCGGGCTCCTGACGGGTTACGGCCTCGCCCTGCTCTTTCTGATCGGACCAATTACGTCACTCACGACATCATTCGCCAGTGCGGGCGGAATTTCAGCGGCCTTCACCCATCTGGACGATCTTGGTCTCCGCCTCAGCCGCGACGACGTTGATGCCCCCGAAGTGCACTCGCCTCCTGCATGGACCAGTCTGCGCCTGCACAACGTTACCTATGCCTACCAGTCCGTTGCAGAGGCCAGAGAGTTTGCTGTCGGACCATTCAATCTCGAACTCAGGCAGGGGCAGATCGTCTTTATTGTCGGAGGCAATGGATCTGGCAAAACTACAGCAGCGAAAATATGCTGCGGTCTCTACGCTCCTCAATCGGGCACCATCTCGCTGGACGGCAAGACTATGACCGACGCCGACATGCCGAGCTATCGCGAGCTGTTTTCCGTGGTCTTCTCTGACGTGGTGCTCTTCGATCGACTCTTCGGATTGCCTCACGATACTTCGCGAGAACAGATCAAGGAACAACTGGAACGTCTCGAACTTCAAGAGAAAGTATCCCTCGATGAGGGGCAGCTCTCGACAACATTGCTGTCGAGAGGTCAACAGAAGCGCGTAGCTCTGCTCTCTGCCTGCTTAGAAGATCGCCCAATCTACATCTTCGATGAGTGGGCAGCCGATCAGGACCCCGTGTTCAGACGAGTCTTCTACTACGAAATACTTCCCAAACTCCAGAGACAGCGCAAGGGAGTCATCGTCGTCAGTCACGACGACGCGTATTTCGACGTCGCGGACACGATCATCCGAATGGACTACGGAAAAATCAGTTCTGTTGAAGTCCTCAGCGACACAGCGGCTTCCAGGCATCCTGACGGCGCGCTGCGCAGTCCGCGAGAAGGCTCTCGCCTCGGCGAGAAGAGCACAAGAATCACGGCTTCGTAGCTGCGCGCCCTAAACGCCCGGTCGGCCGCGATCCGCCAGGGCCACGCCATCAGATGATGAGTTCAATGGTGTTTGTATGAGCGATATTGGCTTTGTGGTGCTTTCCCACGACAATCCGAAGCAACTTCTGAGGCTGACCGAGCGCCTCTTACGCAGTTTCCGCGGATGTAGCATCGTCTGTCACCATGACCTTGAGCGATGCCCCATATCCCTCGCGCAGTTTCCTGCCGGGGTTGCATTCGTGCAGCCCCCGCTATGGACGTTCTGGGGTCATATCTCCCTCGTACAGGCAGAATTGCGGGCGCTCGAAATGCTTTATGAGAAAGCGAATCCCGAGTGGTTTGCAATCCTCAGCGGATCCGATTATCCGATCGCGCCCGGCTCCAAAATCCTGGGAGACCTATCCCGCTCGGAATATGATGCGTTGCTCGATCACAGGCTTATCTCAAATGGCAATTGCTCCAGCACTGTTGCAATACACAACAACGAAAACTGGCATGCCTACGCCTGCCGTAGATATTTGCAAACCACGTTGTCTCCGGCCGTCCTGAACTCGGTTCTTGGTGCTGAGACGATTGGTCAGGTGGACCACGCAATTCGAAACAACGCAGCGGCCTTGCTAGTTCCGAGCGTCCGCCCTTTTCCCCCGACGCTGTCCTGTTTTGCAGGCGATCACTGGCTCACCGGCAATCGACGGATAGCTCATTGCCTTCTAGAGGACAGCACTCTGCGTAAGACGGTGTTGGATTATTTTGCTGAATGCATTGTTCCGGACGAAGCGGTGTATCAGACAATTCTCTGCAATACCCCGAGCATATTGGTTTCTGCGGAAAATAAGCGCTACTCGGAGTGGCTCCCAGACGGTGTGCATCCTCAATTCCTCGGCTGTGACCGCCTGTCCGATATGCTGAATTCCGGCGCGCACTTCGCGCGCAAGTTCAGAGAAGAGGACGGCGTACTTGAGATGTTGGACGAGATCATCGACGACGAAAGCTCGAAGGCTGGCAAGCGCACTCGCGAGACCGAAACGCAGCCGTTGACACTCTGACCACCCAAAAGTCGGTCCCTGCCTGACACCGGACTTGTCTCGATCTTCGCCTGAATTGCGACCTTCAGGCAAAGCAGAGCGAGCCTCCGGCAAACCTGCCGCCCAACGCTTCATTATTCCTTAGCCGCTCAAGATTTGAGGAGGGGACATGGCCCCTATTGCATCTGTCATCATGTCGGTCTGGAACGGTCAAACCTACCTCGACCAGGCGATCTCAAGCGTACTCTCACAGAGCTTTGCGGACCTGGAATTCGTCATCGTAGACGATGGGTCAACGGATGAGACGCCTGCAATCCTCGCGCGCCATGCGGAGATCGACTCTCGCATTCGCATCTTTACCCTCCCTCATGGGGGAATGGTGAGATCCTTCAACTTCGCAGCCGACCAGTCCGTCGGCGAATATCTGGTGCATCTCGACGCCGATGATGTCGCTCTCCCTCACCGCATCGAGAGGCAGGTAGCGTTCATGGCCGAGCATCCGGAGGTCGGATTCTCGGGCACCGCCAATCGGATGATCTGGCCCGATGGCCGCACAATTTTGGAAAAAGTATATCCAGCCGACGATGCCGCGATCCGACTGGAATTGATGAAGTCCTGCTGCTTCTGCCACAGCAGCATCATCGTGCGCAAAGAGCTATTCGCTGCGGCAGGAGGGTACAGGCCAGCCTTCATGTATGCGGAAGATCTCGACCTCTATCTGCGCCTGGCTGATTACGGCAAAATGGCGAATCTCGATCAAATTCTGGTTCTTTATCGCATTCACGGAAATCAGGTGTGCGCCAGAAACGTCGAGCAACAGATTCGCTCAAGCATCGGGGTGCGCACCGCAGCCAGGCTGCGTTCGCAGGGGCAGAGCGAGGAGATCCTGCTTCAGGAAGAAGGAATCACTCGCGAGACACTGAGAAGCGCCGGTGTTACCGACGAGGAGATTGACCGGCGAACCCTCGGAGCGCTTGAACATCATCTTCGGCTTGCGATGGCCGCGGAGCGCCCGGCTGGATTCGAAAAAGAGGTGCAGGGCGTCGTAGCTAGGGTCCGGGAATTCTGCGGGCGCTGCGCGACGGAGAGCCTGAATACGAATGACCTGCCCTTAATCACCAAGGTGCTCGGCATCGAATCCTACGCGCAAGCTGCCAGTCCGTTGCCGCTGGTTTCTGAAATCTCCTGAAGGGCTGCCACCTATGAAGATCCTGATCTTGTCTCTTGAATATTCGCCGGGAGCCAGTGGAGGCGTGGGCACTCACGTCCAGGAATTGTCGACGGGGTTAGCCCGCGCCGGAGACTCAGTCACAGTTCTCGCGGGGACCGTCGGGCGGCAGGAAAGGCATGTTGAGGGAAGGAAAACGGTTCACCTTGTACCGCCAGATAAGAATCAAAAGCCGGGTACTTCGATCACGCAAGGGATTCTCGACTACAACTCAGTGCTCGCATCCTATGCTCGCAGGATCATTCTTCCTGAACAGGGTGCCCCGGACCTCATCCACTGTCACAACTGGATCACGTATCCGGCCGCGGCAGACCTGGCCCGCACCCTCGGAATTCCAACAATCACCACCGTCCACTATGTTTCCGAGCCGGCCGAACGCTGGTGGGGGCAGACCCCTGACCCGGAGATTCTGGCTCAGGAGGGACTCCTCTTCCGGCAGCAGAGCCAATTCATCGCCGTGAGCGGGTCCATACAATCTCTCATGCGTGAAGGGTATTCCGTCCCGGAAGAGAGCGTAGAGGTCATCTACAACGCCGTGGAACCGGCGTCCTTTCTTCCTGCATCTCTGCCGGTGGGGTACCTCGACCGTCTGAGAGCTTCGGTAGCGCCATCGGGTGAAAAGATTGTGCTGTACACGGGAAGATTTCACCCGATGAAGGGCATCTCAGCCATGCTCAAGTCGGCGATTCTGGTCCTGCAACATGAACCCAACGTCCGCTATCTGATGGCGGGGGAGCCGGACTCGCAGGCGTTCGCGCTTGAATTCCGTGAGCACATCGATCGCAATCCGATCCTTCAGGAGAAGCTGACCGTTCTTGGCAAACTGAGCAGGCAGCGCGTTGCGATGCTGTATTCTTTGGCTGATCTTGCGCTCCTGCCTTCGGTATACGACCCATGCCCGTATGCCGCGATCGAAGCCATGGCGGCAGGGGTCCCGCTGGTAGCCAGCGACGGGGGCGGTCTTGCCGAGCTTGTGGAGCACGAAGTCAATGGACTCGCCGTACCTGTCAGAATCGGTGAGGCAGGAATGCGGAGTGTGAACCCTGAAGAGCTCGCACAAGCGACGATGCGATTACTGCGGGATGACGACCTGGCGAGAAGGCTAGGAGAAGGTGCTCGTCAGATCGCAGCTGAGAAGTACAATATGGAGGTAATGATCCGCTCAACTCGGACGGTCTATCAAGGCGTCATGAGCCGGAATCACGTGCACGCCATTCCATAAATTACTTCCCGGGGCATTGTCGAAATCCACAGACGGCACCGAGTTCCGCGTATCTTTGGAGTAGCGAGCTCTTCCTGAGCGAAATGAGCCCCTCCCTGTAGAAACGCGCCCCTTTACGGCAAATGTCTGGCGCTAGCTTCATTGAGCTGATGCAATGTCCTAGCAGTATCATTTGCGTAGACACCCTGACAGAACGGACGTCCGGTGTCCGCATGCTTGCAGAGGTAGCCATGCTCCAGGATATTGGTATTTTGAGAGCGGTCAGACGAAGCCCCAGAGCGTTTGGCGTCATCGGTTTTCTGGCGTCGTTATTGGCAGTTGTTGTAGCGGTTGACTGCCACTCCATGGTGCTTTCAAGCCACGCAGGCGTATCGTTCTTGCCTTCGCTGTTGTACGGCATCGCTGTGTGGTGGTGGTGGGGCCTGGTGACCTGCACATTTTGGTGGCTGCTGATCCGGCGGCCTCGGGCGTCCAGCCTTTCCCCTAAAGCCTTGTTGCTCCACGTCCCTATTGGTGCATGCCTCAGCATCCTTCACACCCTTCTGCTCCGGCAGACACTCTTGTGGAGTCTCATGATTTGGCCCGGGCTGCGGATGGCCGGCTATGACACGCATCATTATTTGGGAGTGAGCAGGCTGGGCTCGGAGTTTTTGCTCTACGGCTTCATCGTGGGAGCATGCCTCACCGCCCACCTCTACCTGAAGGCTCAGAACGAGGCCCTCCGTGCAGTCGAGCTCGAACGGCAGCTCTCCGCCGCCAAACTTCGCGCTCTGCAGATGCAGATTGATCCTCACTTTCTCTTCAATACCTTGAACTCCGTCACAGCGCTCGTAAAGTTTGATCGGAAAGACGAAGCGCTTGAAACGCTAGAAAATCTGAATATGCTCCTGCGTACGACGCTTGCCAGCAGCAGCCCCGAGAAGGTGGCTCTTGGTACCGAGGTAGAGATGATCGAGAGCTACCTGGCGATTGAGCAGGTAAGATTTGCGGATCGGCTTCGCTTCGAACTCAGCGTGGACCCTGAAGCTCTCCGCGGCCTCGTTCCTTGTTTTCTCCTGCAACCACTGGTGGAGAACGCGATTCGACATGGAATCGCTCACTGCGTCAGTGACGGCATCGTCCAGGCCTCCGCACAGCGGGCCGGGGAACATCTGCACCTCTACGTCCGCGACAATGGTCCTGGTCCGAGCCTGCAGGCGAAGCCCGGTCATGGAATTGGGCTTAAGAACACGCGCGCACGACTCTCGCACTTTTATCACGATGACTACGACATGAGCGCAAAGTCCCTCAAAGGCGGTGGATTCGAGGTCTTCATCAAAATTCCCTATGAGCAGGCTGTATGAAACTTCGGACCGTGATCGCGGATGACGAGCAGCTTGCGAGAGACCTTCTGAAGTCGCTGTTGTCTACTGACGCTTCCGTGGAAGTGACCGGAGAATGCAGGAACGGCCTGGAGTTGATCTCCCTGCTGAAGTCAGAGCCCGTTGACCTATTGTTCCTGGACATCCAGATGCCTGGGAACACCGGCTTTGAGGTGATGGAGCATATCGGGGCCGCGCGAATGCCGCCGACGGTCTTTGTCACAGCGCATAACGAATACGCGGTGAGAGCCTTTGAAGTGCACGCGCTCGATTATCTGACCAAGCCTGTGGTGGCCGACCGCCTTAAAGCAACGCTCGATCATGTGCGCGAACGAATCGCCTCCAAGGCCGCGTTAGTCACTCAGGCACAGATGCACTCGGTTCTGTCCAGCCTGGGTCACGCGGATGCTCCTGCCGAAGGTTACGTAAAGCGCCTTCTCGTCCCGGACGGCGTCCATGAGACGGTCATCCAGGTCAACGATATTGACTGGATTGAAGCCGCCGATTACTACTCCCGCCTGCATGTCGGTTCGAAGACATACATGCTGCACCAGACCACCAAGCAATTGGGAGATTCACTCGACCCGACTCGGTTCGTTCGCATTCATAGGTCGGCAATCGTCAACATCGACAGAGTGAAGCAGATTCTGCGTGAGGGCCGCGCAGAGTCCTGGGTGATACTTGCGGGCGGACAACGGTTGAAGATGAGCAAGGCCGGATGGCAGGGTCTGCTCGCCATCAATCGCGCATAGATCCTCCCTCTTTTCAAACACTCTTAGTCGACCCTGAACATCACCAGCCACAACTTCTGAACTCCATCCCGCAGAGTGCGGGGACGCGCTTTCCCTGAGTCGCCCGCAGGTCTCCCTGTAATGTTGCATCGCTCCCCTGAAAACCTCTGGATCGCAATTGAATCCTCTGCGAGATTTGTGTCGAAGCCAGATGCGCTTCAATGTATCAACCGGGGAGCGACAAATGAAGAGTGGCATAAACAAGTACTGGCCGATGGCAGTAGTCTTGACCGGAGTTCTGGCCCCGGTCCCCATCGTCGCGCAACAGCCCTGCGCAACTGGCATCAGCGTCGAAGGCACTGTAACGGATCCAACCGGAGCTCTGATCACCGGGGCCCAGGTACGAGCAGCCGATGGCGAGAAAACCACCACCGATTCGGCTGGCCGCTTCGTGCTACCGTGTGTTCCGGCGCGCTCGAACACGATCACAGTTCAGGCCGATGGGTTTGCACCGGGAAACGCTCGATTCGACAAGCAACGAGGCGCAGTTGCCCATATCAGCCTGCAACTGGCTATCGCGCAGGTCCAGACCGATGTTCAGGTCGGCGCCGATCCAACAGCCCTCGATGCAGATCATGGCACGGGCACCATGACGCTGAATGCTGACGAAGTGCAGCGGCTGGCCGATGACCCGGACGACTTTATGCGACAACTTCAAATGCTTGCCTCGAACGTTAGTGGTGCCTCCGACACAGCCACGATCCTGGTCGATGGTTTCCAGAATTCGAGCGCCTTGCCGCCGAAAGGATCCATTGGGTCGATCCGCATTAATCCTGACATGTTCTCTCCTGAGTATCAGTGGGCTCCCTACCGGGGCGGGCTTATCGAGATTTTTACGAAGCCCGGCCAGAACTCATTTCACGGAGCATTGTTTTTCACTGACAGCGACTCGAGTTTTAATGCGACCGATCCGTTTTCAGTCACAGGCACTCCGGCAGGCAAAAGGCGCTACGGTTTTGAACTCACAGGACCTATCGTCAAGAAGAAAGGTTACATTTCTATCGCTCTCGAAAAGCGCGATATAGACGAATTCAATGTGGTCAACGCAGTCACTCTCGACCCAAGCAATAATCTGGCTCCGCTACAGCAGACGGTTTCGGCGCCCCAGCGTTTGTGGATCGCCTCAGCCCGTGGGAGTTGGCAGGTATCTCCAAGGAATCTGGCCACCCTTTTCTTCTCATCGAATGTCAACAATCTCGACAATCAGGGCATCGGCGGGCTGACTCTCGCCGATGCCGGTTACTCCAGCCTGGTAAGTCGGTACGACCTCCGCTTCATCAATACGCAGCCGCTGAGCGCGAATCTGCTCCATGAGACGCGAATTGGTTACAGCTGGAAACGCACGGAACAGACGCCGCTATCGACAGCTCCTTCTCTCCAGGTCGCAGGCTATTTCACCGGCGGCGGCTCGACTGCCCAGAATCTGATTGATCGGGAACGTAACCTTGAGATCGATGATGACGTGATGATCACCCGTGGTAAGCACATCTTCAAGGTCGGAGCGCAGTCGCTGGGCATCTTCGTGCATAACTATGATCCGAACACATTCAACGGAGCGTACGTGTTCGGCGGAGGAAGCGCGCCGGCACTGGATGCCGACAACAACCCGACCGGTGAGACGACAACCATCAGCGCCATCGAACAATACCGCCGAGCGCTGCTGAATCTACCCGGCGGTAGGCCCACCACATACCAGATCACCACGGGAACTCCGCTTGTCCCTTTCACGCTCTGGGAACTTGGTCTCTATGCGCAGGACACCATCAAACTCACTCCAGGTCTGACGATTGCCACAGGACTCCGCTATCAGATGCAGACTTCACCCGGGAGCTTCGCAAACTTCGCTCCACGTCTCGGCATCTCATGGTCTCCCGACAAAAAGCAGACATGGGTCTTTCACCTGCGTGCCGGCATCTTCCCTGGGCCCAACGACCGAACGATTGCGACTGAGGTCTACCGTCTCAATGGCATAAGGCAACAGCAGGCGACCATTTACTCTCCGAGCTACGAGGCTCCGCTGACGCCGGTTCCGGGATCGATCCGGGTTACCACAGTGAATGAATTTGCGCACTCGTTCTACCAGACACCCTCGTTCCAGGCCCACTTCAGCGTCGAACATGACTTTCCTCATCACTGGCATCCTCAGGCCACGGTGTTCTGGGGAAATGACTGGGGACGTGCTCGTATCAGAAATGTCAATGCTCCACTCGTAGCCAGCACCATAGGTGTTGCGCCGAACCCCATTGCCGCTCTTCTCGCGCCGCGCCCCGGACCGTCAAATGAGAACATCATGCAATACCAGAACTCCGGTCATCTTGCCGGTACCATCGTGGTCGTCGGACTTAGCCAGCACAGCTACAAACGATTTGGCTTTTCCGCGACTTACAAATATGAAAACGTCAAATCCGATGGTGGAGACAATATCAACAGCCCACAGTCCAGCTTTAGCGATCGCGGCGAGTCCGCAAGGGTGGATTGGTGGAAGACGAACAACTTCACGTTATTCGGAAACGTCACCCTTCCTTACAAACTGGAGCTATCGTCGCAGTTCGATACGCACAGCGGCGTCCCATATAACGTCACATCAGGCACGGACTCCAACGGGGATGGCAACTTTAATGACCGGCCTTCCTATGCTTCGGCACCGGGGCCAGGCGTGTACAGCACTCGCTTCGGGCTGATCACGACCAACACAGTAAACGGAAACGTTCCGCGCAACTTGGGCACTATGCCCCAGGTTGTTCATCTCGACTCGAACCTGAGCCGCGCCTTCACTCTCAACCCGAATGACAAGGACCACCCACGCATTCTGACCTTCAATGTTCGCAGTGCAAATCTCCTCAACCACACCAATGTTACGGCAGTCGGCACCGTCGTTTCTTCCTCCACATTCTCGCAACCGCTCTCTGCGGAGACCGCTCGGCGTGTCGAACTCGGGGTGCGCTTCACCTTCTAGTGACGATTTCGCGACGACCCACAACCCCGGTTTCGCCTGACAGGTCGTATTACGGCCCCACATCAGCGAGACCTTCTTTAGAGGTTCAGGAACCTATGGCACTCAGACTAGTGACTGTTGTCGGAGCAAATGCCAACCTGTTGCCGCACATGCTCGAGCACTACAAGGGCATGGGCGTCGACTCAATGTCCATTCATATTCACTCTGAAACCTGCAATGACCCCTTGATTTCAGAGATCAAAAAGATAGCACAGAGCTTTGGCGCGTCGATTGCCTCGCTGTCGGTTGTTCCCTGGGCGCAGGGACTGAACCCATTGCTGTATCGCATGTCGATGCAGGAATACCCGGATGATTGGTTCATTACGGCAGATGAAGATGAGTTCCAGGTATATCCGCAGGACGTCAGGGAGATTATCCGCCTCTGCGAGGAACAACATTATGATTACGTCGAGGGTTTTCTCCTCGATCGCCTCGCTGAGGATGGAACCCTTCGTCCGGTGGTAGCTGGAAGATCGATCTGGGAACAATTCAGCCTCGGCGCCTGCTTGACCGGCAACCTTTTGGGGGCCGTAGCGAACAAGGTCGTGCTTTCCAAAGGTCACGTCCGAATCGGCGGAGGCCATCATCACGCCCGTAGCGGCGTGGGGTGCCCACCCAGGAGCATCTATGTCCCAGTTCATCATTTCAAATGGATCGACGGATTGATAGAGAGACTGAACGACAGGATTTGTACGTATAAACGGCTTGACGACAAGCTCTGGTTAGAAAGTGAAAAGTTTGTCTCCTATTACACACGTCACAACCGCATCGCCCTTGAGGACAAGGATCTGATGATCGGTTCCTGCTCTCCAACCTACGAATATTGGGACCAGATCGTGCGGTGGCGGATTGCAGCCCCTATGTTTCGTCAAGCCTGATCTAGCCTCGCCAAAAACCTCTTCACAGGTTTCCGCTCACACCTACTGCTGATATAAGCAGCCACCTTGCCCTCCACCTGGTTTTCCCGGTGAAAGTTCCGTGAATCCATGATCTTAATGGATTGCCCAGCGACCCATCTGTTCGATGCTCCTCTACGGCCACTCCGTCCATGCCGCATGTGCGGTCGGCCGGTAAGCCTTCCGCGCCCACGTTGTTCCACCACCTGAAAGAGCGCGCCTATCGCGGCCGCTGGCTCAGGCCCCCCAGAACCACCGAGCAATCTCGATCGAGGTCTTATAGTATGGAGAATCAAACGATACAAGGATTATGGGTTGGACCAAGCTTATCAACGATGGAGCGCGTCTCTATCAGTTCCTTTCTCGCAAACGGCCATGACTACCACCTCTACGTATACGACGACGTTGCTGGAACTCCTCCGGGAACCACGCTGAAGGATGCCTCTGAAATCCTCCCGCCTTCTCAAATCTTCCTCTATCGCGAGCATAAGAGCTACGCCGGATTCGCGAACTTCTTTCGGTATAAGCTTCTGCTCGAAAGAGGCGGATGGTGGATGGACACCGATGTCATCTGCCTGCAACCAGTAGTCCTCAACTCCCCTTACGCGTTCGCGACCGAACGAGATACGGACGGTCGATCATTCGTCACCAGCGGAATCATCAAAGCTCCGCAAGACAGCGAACTCATGGAACGCGCCTGGAACATATGCAAGTCCAAGAGGCCGGAAGACGTGAAGTGGGGCGAAACCGGTCCGAGCCTCATGCACAACTTGGTCCTCAGGTCGGGGCTCTGTGAATACATTCAGGACCATGACGTCTTCTGCCCTATCGACTCAGCGAGATGGTTTGACGCCGTACTGCCTGGCCGGCGGTTGTCATTTGGCGTCCAAAGCCTCACCGTCCACCTCTGGAATGAATTCTGGCGCCGGATGAAGCTCGACAAGGACGAATCATATCCTCCCTCAAGCCTCTACGAACAACTGAAACAACGTTACCTTCGGCCCGACCCAAACGGGTCGTCAGATTCGCTGCGGGAGGAACTGCATTCCGCTTAGACGCTGTGAGGATTCGGACTCTATGCGCGGATGGAGTTCGGAGCGGATCGTTGGAACAACAATTACATCCTTGACACTTTGGCCGTTAGACGTCCAGAGGGTCATCCGAAAGACCTGGCCACTTCATCTTTGCGGTTGCAGCTTTCAAGCCGGTGCCTCTGACGAAACTCTGATGTCTCCTCACGCTTAATCCCGTATTCGTCCTTCACCGTAAGCCCTGGTGTATCCCTATGAACATTCTTGTGACAGGTGTTGCCGGCTTCATCGGAATGCACACAGCCATGCGTCTGCTCAAACGAGGCGACAGAGTCTATGGCATCGACAACCTGAATTCCTACTATGACCCGAGGTTGAAGCATGACCGTCTGCACGAGCTCGAACGGTTTACCGGGTTTCGCTTTCTTCAGGTCGACATCGCTGACGGCGCTCTCGTTTCCCGGGTCTTCAGGGAGCATCAGATCGAGCGAGTAGTCCACCTTGCTGCTCAGGTGGGTGTGCGCTATTCGATTGATCGTCCGGAAGCCTATGTTCAATCCAATCTCGTCGGGTTCGTGAACCTGCTCGAAGCATGCCGTCACAGCAAAGTGGAACACCTTGTGTATGCCTCGTCCAGCTCCGTTTATGGGTCCAACCACAAGTTGCCCTTCGCCGTGGGAGACCCTGTTGACAACCCCATAAGCCTCTACGCGGCCACGAAACGATCCAACGAATTAATGGCTCACGTTTATTCACATCTATTCGGGCTCTCCTGCACTGGCCTGCGATTCTTCACCGTCTACGGCCCATGGGGGCGCCCGGACATGGCGGTGTTCTCATTCACGAAGGCAATCATAGAGGGCAAACCGATCCGCGTATTCAACCGAGGCGAGATGAAACGCGATTTTACCTACGTCGACGATATTGTCGAAGGTGTCATACGCGTTCTTGGTCGGCCGCCTGCGAAGAGTGAGGACATCCCGCCATACCGGTTGTATAACATCGGCAATCACCAGCCCGTGAGCCTTTTCACATTTATTTCAGTGCTTGAGCGCTGTATCGGCAAGAAGGCTATTACGAGCTTCGACATGCTGCAGCCGGGCGATGTTCAGGATACTTGCGCCGATATCACCGATTTGGCACGCGACACCGGGTTCTTCCCGAACACGTCCATCGAGACCGGCCTCGAACGCTTCGTCGAATGGTACCGCGCATATTACAACATGCCGCAGATCACGGACGCGGACAACCCGGTCGCGGACCCTGATTTGCATCCCTACATCCTGATCACGGGCAAGGATGAACGTTGAGTGGCGGGGCCGCCGCTGGACGGAGTGTCTCTCAAGGCCGGTCGACACATACATTCATTCCACGCTCCTGCCTATCGTTGCCGGTCGTTCATCATTCGAACAGTTGCCCAGAACTTGACATACTCGTTGCTCAGCGAGGGAACCCGATGGCCAAAGTAATCATTCTCATGTTGCCGGAGCCCGGCCATTATCTTCCCACTCTGCGCATTGCCCATACTCTTCGCTCGCTTGGACATTCGGTGTGCTATGTCACTCTTCCGCACTACGAGGCGTTCTTTCTCGAGCAAGGATTGGCGGCTCACGTGTTGCAGATCCCCGGACTTCCTGCCCACGGGGCGGAAGACATCTTTTCTACAAAACTGGTAAATCGAAATGTCAGTGAGGGCATTTCCGACTACCTGTCCGGGATGAAACTAACGCTCTGCAGGTTCCTCGAAAAGGAATTGGGTGAAAACTCAATTGATCTGCTCGTGTGCGACGCATGGTTGAGCAAGTTTGTGGTGCCGTGCGCAAACAGACTCAGCAAACATCTTGTGATCATGAACATAACCTTGCCGGTCAAAGACGTCTCTCAAGATGGGCCAGGACACCTTGAGGTTGTCCTGTGCCCTTACGAGTTTGAGATGCCGGACTCCAGCCAGCTCGCAAGGGGCCGACACTATGGGGAGCCTTCGATCTATCGAAATCGCGAAACAAATTCCTTTCCATGGAATCGCTTGGCCGATAACAAGCCTCTGATCTATTGCTCCTTTGGAAGCCAGACATCGGCGTATGCGTTAGCAGCTCAGGCCTACCAATGTCTCGTCGACTCATTTGCTGAATTGCCCGGGTTCCGGTTCGTGTTGGTCGCAAAGAGCTCCTACCAGGCATCCCTGCCCCCCTTCCCGGATAACGTCATTGTCGTGGAGAGCGCCCCTCAGTTGCAGTTACTGGAGCGTGCGGCAGCCTTCGTGACTCATGGAGGCCTCGGAAGCGTGAAGGAATCCGTTATGGCAGGCGTACCGATGCTCGTCATGCCATTTGCCGTTGACCAGCCAAAGAACGCACAACGCGTCGAGCACCATAAGCTGGGGTACGCCTGTCCATTGGGAAACTGCACCCCGCGGCGCATCGCAGAGATGTTAGGTGACCTCGTCTCAAACAGAACGATCGCTCAGAATATCCATGCAATGAGCTCCATCTTTAACGACGCGGAGCGGGCTGCACCGGTGTCTGCGATTCTTCAGAGACTGGTCTCTCAATAGTGCTTGTTAATTCAGCGGGAGACTGCTTACATCCTGGCCTGAGATCAGCCAGCATGCGGGCGCCGTGAGAGTCGAATCGAAGCATGTGAGCACCCTGCTTCGTTGATCAGGCATATGACGGAGCGGATCGTCCCGTTTGAGTTTGGAGTAGTTCTTTCAGCTTAGAGAAAGGTGGTGGATTCATGCGACAGTTCGAGAAGTACATGGAGCACTTTGGGGATGTACCGGGGTGGTTCGAGAAGCCTTCAGTGGCTCTTTGGGATGCGCTGCTGGCCCGCCAGACCGAACGCGGTCTTAATGGCCTGCTTATGGAAGTTGGGGTATGGGAAGGTAAGTCGGCGGCCCTCATGGCACTGCATTGCACAGAAACCGAATCGTGCATGTTTTTGGACATCAGAGCGATGGACGGGGCTAAATCGCGGATCGAACAGGTCGTCCCCGAAGCGAAATGCGTCTTCATGCAGAAGAACTCGCGGTCGGTCCTGCAGCAGCCGTCTATTCTCGAAATGGCTGACCGTGTCCGATGGATGCACATTGACGGCGAGCACACGGCTGAAGCCGTCATGTGCGACCTGCAGAATGCGGATCTCCTGGTAGCGCGCAGCGGCATGGTCGTGATCGACGATTTCTTCTCGCCTGCTTACCCACAGGTTACCCAGGCGGTCTTTCAGTTTCTCGCGACCAGGCCCAGCCGGTTCTGCCTGGTGCTGTGCGGTTTCAACAAAGGTTACCTTTGCCGGCCAATCGCTGCACGAAGTTATCTGGAATTCATTAAGAATTCCCTGTATGAGGAGATCTCGTCGCGGGGCGTTTCCGAAACTACAATTTGGAGGACCACGGAACCGAGTGACATGGTGACCTTCGGTATCACTGATCGCTACCTTAACCACAAATATCGAGGACCTGACTGGGATGAATTCCACGTTCCCGCATAGCGGGCGCTGAATCCCAGCAAAATACGGAAATGCAGCAATTTCTGAGGCACCTCGGTCTTTCAGTGCCTCTTCGAATGACCGACTTGATCAAAAACCTCTCTCCCCGAAAGAAAACCATCGTTCGCTAAAAGTCAATATCAACATCAATCCCGGTGACTGTCTGTACGTGCCTCCCCATACCTACCATCGTGTCTGCTCACGGGGACCGAGCCTCGCCGTCTCGATTGGCTTACCCGCATATACCGAGGCAACTCTACCTAAGTCCGCTTTATCTCGCCTTCAAATCGAACAGTTGATCTGGAAACCGCTGCCGAGCTTTCCTCGCACGTCCGGCGACCGCTTCTACCGGGCGCGTGAGGAGACAAAAACGAGAATCCTCGAGATGTTGGAAGCGATGGAAAGGGCGGCTCTGACGTCCCGGAACTGATGACGGGGCAACGTGGAGGTTCTCCCGTCAACGTCAATTGCTCTCCGCTGATGGGCGGGAAGGGGGCTTGAAAATGTCACACCTATCTACTGTGTCAGCATTTCGTCGTCGCACCAGTGTTAGCTCTCTCATGAGGGCGGCATCGGACACCAGCTGCGCTCTTGCAGCCCCTTGTGCTCACGTGTGGTGCCTTTCGCGCCAGCGGTTCCATTCAGACTGCGAGGAGTTGTTCGCGTTTCTCGATGACAGCGAACTCGCGCGGGCGGAGTCGTTCTATGCCGAAGACCATCGTCGCGAGTTTGTCATTGCACGTGCTCTGCTCAAGACATTGATCGCGGGCTACTGCGGTTGTACTCCACGCGAGGTGCGCTTTGAATATGGATCGCGAGGTAAGCCCGCTCTCATATCGGAACTCCGTCGATCGAGAAACCTTTCGTTCAATATGTCACACTCTGCGGATGCCGTCCTGATCGCGATCACCTCGGGGATAGAAGTCGGTGTGGATGTCGAAGAGATCAGTTCCGGAACTCTCGGCGCTGAGGCAATCGAGAACATGTGCATCAATTCGCAAGAAGCGATCGTTTTGAACAGCGCATCCGATCGTGAACGGCCCCGGATGCTGCTTCGATATTGGACGCACAAGGAAGCCTATCTTAAGGCCATCGGCTGTGGACTTTCACTGCCACCTCAGCATCTGACCGTAAGGTTCCTTGATTTCCAGCGTTCGGTGATTTATCAGGGAAACCCACGCGAGAAAGATCCTCTGTTCGGACACGATCTTCCGCCCGGGAGTGGTTATGCGGGGGCAATCGTCGTTCCGATGCGGATAGAGAAACTCAGATACTTCGGCTCTGATACCTTTACACATCCGGTGCCTCGCATTGCCAGTCTTACGCATTCATAAACCCGCCACCTTCCATGTAAACAGCTGAGGCTTGATTACAGCTGGAAATGCGATCGATCTGGCTTCGTACGCTCAGCTGTGTCAAAGTCATTGGCTTCCGCTCGTGCTCATAGGAGTGGCTCAGAAAGTCAGTCTGTTCGATCAATTCAAAGTGAGGTTATCGATTATGCATACAACGACCGAAGACATGAGCACAGTCGAAATCAACACCTCAGAGCCTCTTTTCTATCAGGACGCAACGGAACTGGCGAAGCTTGTCCGCACGAAGCAGGTTTCTCCAGTAGAGATCGTCCAGACGCATCTGGATCGCATCGAGGCAGTTAACCCGAAGATCAACGCAATCGTGACGCTGATGGCCGACGATGCGCTGAAAACAGCGAAGGAGGCCGAAGCTGCCGTACTCAAAGGCGAGGAGCTTGGCGTGTTTCACGGCATCCCGTTCACAATCAAAGATGCCATCGATACCGAAGGCGTTCTCACACAAGCCGGTTCTAAGGTTTTCGCTGGGAACTTTCCCGCAACAGATGCAACGGCCGTCATGCGCTTCAAGAAGGCTGGTGGCATTCCGCTCGCCAAGACCAATGTGCCGGAGTTCTCCGCTTGGTGGGAGACAGATAACCTCGTTACTGGGCGCACAAACAATCCATGGGACTTGACTCGCACGCCCGGAGGCTCAAGCGGCGGAGAGTCAGCAGCGATCGCCGCTGGCATCTCTCCAATCGGCCTCGGTAGCGATGTTGCGATTTCAGTACGTGGCCCTGCTGCGCTCACAGGAATTGTCGGTCTAAAGGCGACACTTGGCCGTATTCCCTATACCGGCCACCTGCCTCCTTACCTCGGCCGCTACTGGCACATTGGACCGATGGCTCGCAGCATGCGCGACATAGCGGCAGCTTTTTCCGTTCTGTCGGGACCTGATGGTATCGATCCTTACGCGGTCTATGCAAAGGACGCGGGCGGTCCCGATATCGTAGCTGCAGGAAAGCCGGTACGTGTCGGATGGATGGCAGAAGAAGGCTTCGGCATTGTCGATCGCGAGATCGCCGACACGGTAAAGGCAGTCGCCGAACTGCTCGCGGATCGTGGCAACGATGTAGAGCAGGTGCGTATTCCGATACTGGAGCAGAACGACTTTGTGCAGACTGCCATGACGCTCTTCATGGGAGAGATGTTGCCGCAATTCCGTTTGATGGTTGCAGGCTATAAGAACGATCTACACGCGATCGGATCGTTGTATGCGAACATGCCTGATCCATCGCTGTCTGATTTCGTCGAAGCACAAGGGAAAGTAGAAAAACTACGCTCTGTATTCGTAGGCTATTTCCAAAAATATGACGTGTTACTCATTCCGGTTCTTCCACTAACCGCGCCTCCGCACGGCCAACAGGAATATGTCATCAACGGCCAGAATGTGCCGCCAGCGCATATGATGCGAGCCACTGCTCCCTTCAATCTGACCGGCCTGCCGGCGCTATCTGTACCATACGGTTTCAGTTCAGAGAACCTTCCGATCAATGTGCAGTTGGTCTCGAAGTGGCTTGATGAGACTACGATCCTTCAACTTGGAGCGTTGATCGAAGGTGCAAATACGTCAAGGAACCGTCGCCCAAACCTATAAGCGTTAACGTAAGGTGTATTGGGAAGTGCCGTGTGGCTTCGCGCGATCCGCGATGTCTACACGGCACTTCTTACTTTGTGCCCTCTGAAAGCATCTCGCTGACTCTTGGCATCGACGACCCGATAGGATATTTATTGCAACTCCTCGTACTGTGGGTGGCCGACAATACGGAAGTTTATGCTCAATTGAGACAATACAAGGTCGCTTGCGATCACCTATCCGTTCGACACCGCGGTCGTCACTTGTTCGGCCAGCTTTCCGGGACAAGTGCTGGAGGCTTAGTCCAAGGTTGCTCAACGAGTGCATCCTGGAACCATTGGTCCCGAAGATTTGCGTGCTCGGTTATGATGAGCTGGAAGCCTGGGACATCCTTCTGCGTGAACTTCAATAGCAATTCAAACAATCGGCGGACTGCTGCCAGATCTGCGTCTGCTTCGGTCTTTTGAATCGAGCCGTCGGCCTCTTGATACACCTTCTCCGAGGGGAAGTACACCTGAGTTGGTTGATCAATCAGAAGGAATTGGGGTATTGGACGGTTATTATTCGAAGCGAAGAGATGCAGAGCCAGCAAAGCTGAGAGGTGATAGGCTAGATGATTCTCTCCACCCCCCGTGCGGCTCATCGGAACCGGCCGTTCAGGGCGATCAAAGACGATGGTGAGATTGTTTAGATCGAATCGCACAGGAAATATGCTGAATTCAGCTTCAAGCGCTCGTATGTACTGCGACACCTGTGATGAAATATTGTTCAGGATTGAGATCAACCGCTCGTTACTGCTATCGGCACCGATTTTTTTTTCTAGCTCGTCAACCTTGAGTTTCAGACGGCGGTGCTCGACTTCTCGTGCTTTGAGTTCTTCATTGGGCACTAGGTTCTCTAAGAATAGGCTGATGCGACCGACCACCCGCGCTGCTGCATTGTTGCGGGTTCCCATTGCTGCGATAATTTCGTTTGCCGCGATCGCCGCAGAAAGCTCTCCTTCCTTGCTCTTAATCGCATCCACAGTTTCCCGAACCTTAGTTTCCTGCTCGGCCAGATAGGATTCAAGTTTAGGGCGCTGACCAACAACAATACTCATCTCAGCATCCAGTGTGGCGAGTTCATTGAGCAGCAAGACAGCGACAGGAGATTCTAGGGCCAAGTTCTCCTCGCAGAAGGGCCATTGCCATTCACCTGTCAGAGGATTCTTGGGGAGAGCCTTGATCGAAGCCAGCCGATCCCTTTGCTCGGCTGCCTCGCTTTCAAAACCTCCTGCCTTCTTCGAAAATTGATGTGCCCCGTCAATTCTCGATTGAATCTCTCGTCTCTCCTTGCGCAACTGACCAAGCTCATCTTCCAGCCCAGAAATCCTGCCGCCGTCATCTTCTGGAACTGAATTAGCTTTCCATTTCAATGTTGCGCGCAAAGCGTTAATGACCCCATCCGCACCCGCAAGTTGGCCTGCCTGCTCAACAATGCCCACTGTCCTAGCCTCCGAGAAAAGGCTGAGACCCTTTTGCTGAGAGGTATCGATCGCATCCCGGGCCTCTTCAAGTAGCTTTGCATTGATCTTCAACTCACGTTGCGCGGCCCGAAGTTTAGCTTCAAGTTCATATCGGTCGTTAGAAGAAACGCCGAGAAGTATCGGTAATGTGTCGCGGATCGCTTGTGGCTGGAATGGTTCGTTCTGACGATAAAGAAGTTGCTCCTTATTAGCTACTAGACCCTGCTTCTGAAAGAGATAGTAATGCGTGTGTTTGACGTTTGTGTCGTAGCTATCTCGGCTGTGTTCGATGGAGACGTCGGTTCGATTTTCGGGGATACCCAGAAGACGCGACAGGAGCGCGACAACCCCATCGTCGTCAGTGTTGACCTCCAGGTCTTCGAAAGCGGGCGGGTCCAGTTCTGCTCCCCGTCGTTGCATAGCAATACTGCAGCTTGTACCACCCTCAGTTGGAGTGGGTTTGGCTATTAGCACCTGTTCTTGGGGGAATTGATAGACAACGGCGAACCAGGCTACTTTGTCACGGATAACACCTTCGGGCACGTTACACGTCGAGCGCCCCATGCAGTACTCGATAATATCCGAGAGTGCCGATTTGCCAGTCGATGATCGACCTGTGATCACGTTTAGACCATCGACTTTGAACTGAAGGTCCCGGCGCAGGCCGTCGTGACTGTAGAGATGGATCGATTTGATTTTCATGGTCGTACTCCGAATGTCGTGTATACCGTCACGCGATCCGCGATGCGGGCGAATTCTTTTCCGATGATGCGTGCAACACGCTGGCAAGAGATGGATTCGCTTGTACCTGTAACGGATTTCCGAACCCGGTCCGGTACGATCTTTATCCGACCGTCTTGGGAAACTACGAAGCAACCTCGCTCCATCAGAAGTCCGAAAGCTTCAAGTGCAAACGGCATCAAATCACGCGCACGGTCGGCAAAACCGACTAAGATCCGGGGATTTTTCTCGACAGTCTTCAAGAGATAGCTCCGGGGATTGTCTGCGAACACCTGCCGAGTGTCTTTGTGCAGGCACAGAGGTAGCACAAGCAGCGTAAATGAAAATGGCATCCCGTCAGGGTTTTCTTCTTCATATCCTTGCAATGCCCGAAAAAGGATCAAGCCGCAAAAGGCTGGATTAAAGAGGTTTCTAACTTCGAAAGGTCGCTGGTCCCACCGCTTCATTTAGTTACCCCCAGCAAGTCGCTAATGCGGCTTAGGAATTGGGGGTGCCAGTACACCCGTGGTATCGGGCTTGCGTTGGCGAGAATATGGAAAGCGCCGCGCACAACATACGGCTCGGTCACGCGCTCTCTGATGCGAAGCGCACTGATATTGCCACTTTCCAAGTCGGCCCAGCGATAGAGTGCCCTTCCCGCTTCCACAAGGACCGCATCGGCACTTTCGTCATTTAAAGATTCAAAGACCACGTCACTATAGCGAGTCCACTCATCCACGAGGCGATCTTCGTATTCTTCCATTTCACCCGAAACGAGAAGATTCTCGCGTGCCCAAGCTGACCGCTGCTCGAAAGCTCTGTAGTAATCCAAGATAGCGTTACGGATTCGGTTCGACGCGATACCGATCTCACGCAACTGCACGACGAAGAGTCGTGGGTCGCTCTCCGCATCGATCTCACCTGAGGGGACTTTTCCCTGAAATGTGATGGGAAGGTTGTCGAACTTGTACTCGTCCGCAAAGGCAGATAGCTTGTCCGAGATTTCGTAGCCAAAAATAGCTTCTGTGCGCTTGCCGGATAACAGATTGATGATGGTGTCATTCCACCAACCCTCGAGACGCTCGAATACCGCTTCTCTGAATTCGCGTCGGATACTGCGCATTTGCTGGTCTTTGATGATAGATGGAATATCCACGATCCTGGGAGCACCATCAAATATGACAATGCGCGATAGGAAATCTTCTCTTTCTTCGTCACTAAGACCATGAAATTCTTTGGCGATCGCCTTGATTAACTCTGCCTTCGTCTTCGCGAGCACGTCGCTCGCAAGCTGCGACAGCGAAGCTATTTCTCCGTCCTCGGATGGAGGGTCAAGAAGAAAGTGCCGAAGAAAAGAAGTTTCGGACACAGCGTTTGTTGTGAACAGAAAGAACCGGAGACTGGCTTCGCTACGCCCATCGCGAGTATAACGTGCCAGCCAAATCCGGACTGACTTCCAAAAATCAATGGAAAGGTCGGTTAGGCTACCACCCACTGCTTTGTGCTTGAGGGATCCAAGCGTCTTGACTCCGCCCTCGTCGAGAAATTCAAGATCGTCGTCCTTTTCGATAAGGACAGAGGTGCTCTCTGGCAGTTGCAGAAGTTTGAGCAAAGCGAAACGTGGCTGATAAATGTATCCTAGGCCCTGCTCACCAGCTGAATATTGATCAGTGGGAATGCCTTCCATGTTCACCTCCATTTGGAAGTCTGAAGGCGTAGCGACAAGCCGGATGCGGTGTAGAAAAGCTACAGATGTCGCAATAATTCATTACCAGTGCGAGTGGTTTCAATGAATCTCCCCAAGGCAAAGAAAACTTCCAGTTGCGTAGCAAATGAATCTCTTGATCAGTGACGCAAAATAAATCAAGAGACTCGTTGGATCTCAATGTGCGTCGGACCGCAAGTATACAAGATTGTAAAACGGACGGGCTTCAGATGAGTCAAATGCGCCTCTGGCAGGCCGCAATGACCTTAAAATCTGAGAGATGCGGCTTTCATTCACCGTTCACCACGAGTCGGCTTGTCCGAAGCGATCACGATTACTCCAGGATTACGGGCTAACCGGAATGTATGGTCCGCCGCCTTGTCGCAAGCAAAAAGTGAGAGTGACAGTTTGCTCTGGGCAAATGTATGCGTCAATAAGGGGCGAAGGCGTAGCAAAGAAAAACAGATGAGGAGACTTCTTGAGACCGGTTCTCGTGTCCTGGCGATCGCACTGTCTACATACACTTTGCGAACTGAAGCGCAAGCCACCGTGGAAGGGACGGCTGTCGAAGCCAATCCAAACCGGCCGACCGTGACGAGTCCAGCAACTCTGACGCCGGTCGGATACCTGCAGTTTGAAAACGGCTCCCTCTACGCCAGCGATTCGGGAGAGTTTTCAACGCGCACTGGCATCAATCAAGTCACGAAGCTGACCGTTGTTCCTCGCTTGGAGTTGCTGGTTCAAAGCGAACCATTTGTGCACAGTACGCGGAGCGACAATCCCGGGAGTCATATTGGAGAAGTGTTTGCAGGAGCGCAGGGAGTTGTCCTTAGCGGACATGAGGGGCAACCTACAATCGCTCTCAGCTATATTCACCGCCTCCATCAGAGCCTCGCGCCTGAAGTTGATATTGGCACGTTTCTACAAAGTGCTCTTGTCCTTGTGAGCGATGACCATTGTGGATTCCACATCGACGCGAACGCCGTATTTTCGGAACAGGTCCAGGAACCAGCGCGACGTGGACAGTTCGGTCAAACGATCTCTGTTTCCCACGCCCTCGGTAAGGCCACAATCTCCGGTGAGGTTTGGCATTTCTCCCAGCCACTGATCAAAGGAAATGCCGTCGGCAATCTGTGGGCCGTGTCATACCAACTCAAGCCGAACGTGGTCATCGACAGCGGCTTTGATCATGGACTGACAAGCACTTCGACGCGTTGGGAGGCTTTTGCAGGATTCACGTACTTGCTGCCGCATCGGCTCTGGAAGTCTCACGAAGCGCGGTGAAAGTGTAAAGCCGGCCATCAATAATCTTGCTGCCGCGCTGTAGCCGCCATCGGCCTTCTAAGAGAGGATTGCTTTCATATATCCACATTAAAGGCCCCATTTCCACAAAAAATAGAGGTGGGAAACGATGATCCTTGGGCGGATCGCGAGTATCTTACGAATCAACGGAGGAGAAATCCTCCAGTAGGAGAGAGTAGACAAGGGCCATCATGAGAACCGGCAACGGGACTCACGAAGCATCCAGGAGACTGTCTGCTGATGGATGGAACCCGAGAAGGCTCTTGCAGCGAGTGTGGTGACGGAAGTGTATTGGAACGCGCGGGCTAAGCTCGCAGGTACCAAACAATTCTGAAATGGCAATCAGCTGTAATCCGGATGCCGAACCGGGTCTTCGAAAAAAAGTCGGAAAGCAGGGGCGAGATCTCGAAAGAGAAATCGCCCTTTCGCTTTTGTGAATCCATGGATCGATTTCTTTCGCCGTCTGGCCCACTGGCCATTCTTAAGGCAGGAGCGGATTTCTGCCCAATCTGTGCTTAGCGGATACTGAGAATGTCCACCGCCGCCTCGGGTCGGGTCGCCGGAATCGCTTCCTGCGAGGGCATAAAATGGTTGCGAGACAGCCGATTCTGGACCGCAAGATCGTGCTTGACAGCATCGTGACGCGTTGCTGACCGCGAGTGCTTCGGCAGCCTGTCGCCTCGTGATCCAGAGGCGTTGTTCCGGCGGCGGACATGCCGGAAAACCCTTCGTATGTCGAACGTGCTGCACACGCTTCTCCGGCCATATGTTGGCGTGACCTGTTCGATAACCCAACCTGGTCAGGATAGACACGATGGCGCGATCGTCACAGACAAGAGCGAGTTCACGAATCAACTCCGTTACTTCCTCCGAGTTGACGTTGTCGTGGTCGCTAGTCCTGTTCTTGCGCACCGTCAGTTGGGGTGTTGTAGCCGCCAGCTCAGTGCAGCTTGAGGTGAACGGCGGGAGGCATCGGTTGTGTCGGCGACGACTTCCTCAAGCACTGCTCTGAGGACGCGCTTCTTCAAAGCCATCGGCGAGTTGGGATGATCCCATAGCCGTTTATTCAGGGCATAGTGAACCGAAGAGCGAGACCCTTTCTGCGTAAGATCTGGTTTCGGTCACTTACAATCTCTTGACGGCCAATGAGCAGAAGGCGGGATGGCAAATGAGAGCGACGCGCAGGCAGTTTATCTGGAGCACCTTGGGAGTAACTCTCGCCGGAAAATTTGAAGCACCTGCAAACGCAATCTGCCAGACGGAGCGCAAATCCCAGAACAATCCGAATTCAGCGGCCTATGGCTCCAGTAATTTCGGCAAATGGATAGAAGACGAATTCGGGCTGCCCGCGTTCCGGTACACCTGCAACCAGATCACAGATCCGCGTGCAAGTACCCCCGTGACACCCGGAATCTTAGCGTCGACCGAGCACGTGCACCAGGTGGGAAATGATCGGATCACTGCGCTTGCGTCGAACTACGGACACCTGCGAGTTCGCCAGGATGAAGGATGCCCGGAGATTCTGAATGATGTCGATCCGGAAACAAGCCAGTTTGGAGGCGGACTCGGCTACCTGACGGACGGGCATGAGATGCTCAGCACTTATTACGACGGAAGCAGTGCAGCGTTCGAGCGCATCTTCGGCGTTGGCTATTACCGAAAGCGGGTTGCCGGACAGAGTTACTCCGTCGACCAGGTAATCTCCGCGCCTTTTGGTGATGATCCGGTTCTGATTTCGCAGGTGACAGTGACGAATCACCAGGAGGTGGCCTCCACGGTGCGCTGGGTGGAGTATTGGGGCTGTCAACCATTCCAACTCTCATTTCGGGCCTACGTCGAATCGATGAGCGGAATCGGCACTGCAACGGAACTGCGTCGCAATTTGGGCCGTCGGTTCCGACACGAGATTTCTCAAGCGGATGGAATGATAGGGCTCATAGACTCCAAGTGTTTTCAAGGAAGGTCCGCCGAAGACGAGGCCGCGTGGCAACGTGCGAAGGCTATGCTGCAGGGGAGGCCGGACGGATTTATCACTCCCATCCAGGATTTAAGGGCTGGGACCGACTTCGATAGTTATGTTCTTCCGTCCACATTTCTGATCTCACTGGATGCGCCTGCGAGCGGGCTCAGTCGCGACGCAGCTTCATTTTTTGGCCGGGGTGGCCCGGCCAATCCGAGCGGGTTGCATTGCGCGCTAAATGGCAGCCTTGCAGACAGCGGAGCGCACACAGGTTTGCTCCTGGAGCGGAGGTTCGAACTGGCTCCGAACGAAAAGCGCACTCTCAGTTTCCTGTATGGGTACCTTCCGCAGGGATTCAAACTTGACGAGTTGATTGCGCGGTATCAGACATCGACGGCGTCGGTGTTGAAGCAGTCGAGCGTTGAGTGGAAGCGACGTGGGATGCGGTTTGACGTGCCTGCCGAACCGTGGATCAAACGCGAGGCGACCTGGAATCACTACTATCTCAGAAGCAGCCAGACATTCGACGACTTTTTTGGCGAACATGTTCTCAATCAGAATGGCTTCTATCAATACACGATGGGCTTTCAGGGCGCGGCGCGGGACCCCTTGCAACATAGTTTGCCGTTTATCTTCAGCGATCCGGAGATTGTCAGGAACATTCTTCGCTACACGCTGAAGGAGGTGCGTGATAATGGGTCCATTCCGTATGGCATTGTGGGCCACGGTGTCGTGGCGCCAATCATCTCGGATAGGGCCAGCGATCTGCCACTCTGGCTTCTGTGGACTGCAAGCGAGTACGTGCTGGCGACGCGTGACCTGGATTTTCTGAATGAGAAGATTCCCGCACGCTTCTCCGCTACGGCTGGCCGGACAGAGACCGTTCGCAACCTGCTTGAGCGCTGCTATAGACATCAGGTTGATGATGTCGGAGTTGGACAGCACGGTATCGTGCGCATGCTTGTCGACGACTGGAACGATGGGCTGCTCTCAACCTGGGCGCAATCGGCATTCAAGGAATGCGCCGAACAGGGAGAGAGCGTGCTGAATTCTGCCATGTCTGCGTGGGTCCTTGATGAATATGCCCGCATGCTCCGCTATGCCGGGGATCATTCCGGGCTGCACGTACAGGTGAGTGAACGTGGCGAACGAGATCGTAAGGCCACACGCGAGCAATGGAACGGCAAATGGTTCAAGCGCGCCTGGCTCGGACCTACGCTGGGCTGGTTGGGAGATACGACCCTGTGGATCGAGCCGCAACCTTGGGCACTCCTTGCGGGCGTGACGTCACCCGGGCAGAGTCGTGAATTGGTGCGGAACATGAATGATCTGCTGCGCCACGGCCCTCTCGGAGCTGCCCAGATGAGCGAAGGCCCGGAGATGAAGACAGGCGATGCGGTGAATATCGGGACACTGGAGCGCGGAGCCATATGGCCGTCACTGAATCAGACACTCGTCTGGGCGCTGGTCGGCTTTGATCCGGCTATGGCATGGGACGAATGGAAGAAGAACTCATTTGCGCGACACGCTGAGGCGTATCCGGACATCTGGTACGGCGTCTGGAGCGGTAACGATTCGTATAACTCTCCGCTCAACAAACAACCTGGAGAGGCGGCCAACCTGCAGTTCTTCCACGGCACAGATTTTCCGGTGCTGAACCTGCACTCTCATGCGTGCTTTTTGTACTCCGCTACAAAGCTCCTGGGAATTGAATTTACAGAAGCCGGGGTTAACCTGAAGCCGACGTTGCCAATGGAGTCTTTCAAGCTGGATTCACCCCTGATCGGAGTTTCGAAATCAGCGGCGGGACGGTATGAAGGGTGGTATGCACCCTCGCGCCCTGGGACATGGACTTTGAAGATCACGTTACCTGAACATGAGGCCAAAACCGTTCTGCAGGTTGAAGTGAATCGGACCCAATCGCCGATGAAGAGACTTGCAGACGGGGCAATCATGCTGGCAGGATCAAGCACGTTGCACGAACCGCTGCGCTGGGCTATCCGCTCATCTTGAGCGCGGACTGACTCCATTCATGGTTGGTCCGAATCGCCCTTTTTGCCGGACTGTAGTTCCGGTGGACGGTCGGCCATGCGGAAGTTGGCATGTTAACGCAAAGTCGCCTTTTCGGACAACTGGCTCCTCGCTGTTATAGTTTGTTCGCACTGACGGTTTCGAGCTTCATTGATCGATACACGAAGACCATTGCTGGCTTGCCAGGCCTCCGCCACATTTGGATATTAATGGATAGTGCCAATTAAGACTTGCGGCGAACTCGCTTTCCTGAAAGTTCGTTGTCCCCACCAAAGAAATTTCCAACAATGAGGCCCATTATTCCTACCAGGCAGACTATTTCTACTCCGAACTGCGCAACCTGCAGGGGAACCGCCAGAATTTAGCTGCGTCTTGGAGCAGGCATCGTCGTGGTGCCCCGCGGCTCTGCTGATCGCTGCGTCATTCTTATGGTTGGTGCCGATCTCGCAGCGTGGATTGCCAAGGAAGCTAATTTTCGATTCTTTACCGCTGCCACCAGAGCTCGGCTCGAGATGGGGTTCGAAATAAGCAAGGAGGTCGCTAGCCTCAATGAATTCGCGACGACCATGCGAAGAAGCTAAATCCGGGATGCAAGCTGGGTCACCTATCATGCGGAGGCATTAGCGGAGTTGGTTGCTGAAGACCCCTGGATATCTCTCGCATATAGCAAGCCGTAGCGGAGAGAAAAGCACTTAACCTTTGGCACGACGGACACCCGAGAAAGCCATCTCCAAAATCGAGAAACTACTCGGCGCATCTCTTGCGATGGATGAGCAGACACGAGGTTGGATGGAGCAATTTGCGGCCCGAATTGCGGACATGTGGGGTAACCAAGGGCCGTGCCTAAGACCTTCGGCGCCAAGCCTTTGGCTCATAATCGGAATCTAATGCGGCCAACGGTAAGGCCGCCCTATGTGGCTCTACCCTTTTCAGTACCACAGGAATTCGCCATCGTAAAGCAGCTGCGAGAGTATCGACTCCGTCGGGGAGTTTTGCATCAGTTCGAAGATTATGTCAGCTATCTGAATGCCAATAGTTCCGCGCTAGTTTGAGGCGGCTCTGGCAGCACTGGGCCGCATGATCGGTCTGGCTGCGGATCAGCATGACGTAAATGGAGAAGGCCCTGATGTGCTGTGGCTGCACAGAAAATCGGATTTGTCATAGAAGCGAAGAGCCGCAAGAAGCTGGAGAATGCGTCGAACAAGGAAGAACACGGCCAACTCCTTGTTCCTTCAGAGTGGTTTGGCAAGAACTGTCCTGGTTACGGTTGCATTCACATCAGTGTTCATCCCGAGAACAAGGCCACTAAAGCAGCTGTGGCGGGTGCGTCTTACGCGCTGACATACGAAAAACTGGGGCACTGATTTCGGACGCCCGAGTAAGTCTCCAAGTGTTGAGCTAATCACAACTTTCAGAAGCGCAGCTTGTGCAAGAGTGCGCGACTGCTAGCAACATCTAACGTTCGCGCGGACCGTCTGATCCAGGGCTACGTTTTGCCCTTTGAACCTCAATCCTGAGCAGCCTCAGTCAATATGTATGGGCGAGGCCGGTATCAAGAAATCGACTTCTCGAAAGTGACGCGTCAACTGTCGACATCAGGCCAAGTCACTCGTGGAGCGACGAAGGCAATTCCCGAGGCTCCCATCGGTTTGTTTCGGGACTGGCAGAGAACACAAACTCAATCTTCTGTGCGGACTTTTCGGAGTCTCAGACCAGCAAATGGATGCCCGGCACTCGTCCAATTGGCCTCTGCTTACAAGAATTACCGCGTAACTTCAATACCTAATGGCGTTGAGCTCTAGCGCAGGTGTATTCTTTCTGCTGAATGGTATCCAACCGAGAACCTCACCCGTAAGAAAAAAGACCCTTCTTCAACTTGTAGTGCCCCTCTTTGTCCTTCTTATACTGACTGCGTTCGTAGGCGCAGTCTATCAGTTCGCCGAAAGCGAGGCTGACATTGCAAAGCATCCTGCCCCTGGCAGGCTCGTTGACGTAGGTGGCTACCGATTGCATCTTCTTTGTGTCGGACAGGGCTCGCCCACGGTGATCTTCGAAGCCGGGTTAGCGGATGATTCCCTCACATGGTCCCAAGTGCAACCCGCGATTGCGAAGACGACGCGCACGTGCAGCTATGACCGTGCAGGCCACGGCTGGAGTGATCCTAGTCCTAAACTCCGCGATGCGAAGACCATCGCCGAAGAGTTGCACACACTACTGAATAAGGCAGGCGTGAGCGCCCCCTTTATTCTCGTCGGGCATTCCGTTGGTGGCATGTATATCCGGGAATACGCCTCGCTGTATCGCCCGGAGGTCGAAGGAATGGTTTTGGTCGATTCCTCCTCTCCGCACCAGTTCAAGCGCATGGGCCCAGCGATTATCCGAGGCAATGACGACTTCCTTCGTAAGCAGAGCTACTTTCAGGCCACAATGCCTTTCGGTTGGCCTCGCCTCAGCGGTTGGTGCGATCACTGGCCTGCTGCTGAACGGGACCTACGTCGCACCACTGAATGCCATCTTAGGCCATGGCTTACTCACCTACAGGAATACAAGGCGTTTGATGAGGATTCCAATGAGGTGTTTCAGACAGATTCTCTTGGCAGTATCCCGCTGATTGTCTTAACGGAAGGTGCAGCTACGACCAACGACGGCTCAAACTCGTTCGGTGCCATGCAGAAGGAGCTTGTGCATCTGTCGTCCCAGGGATCTCAGGTGTTTGTTGAGGGGGGCCACATGATCCAAGTCGATCATCCTGATGCTGTTATCGATGCAGTCCTCAGCGTTATTGCTGATGTACGAAACGGCCCTCTGAGACAAGGGCTCAAGTGAACGAGTTGTTTGGATGTTAAGTCATTGAGGAGCGCGTGGTGTTGCATAGGCTAACCGATTGGCACTCATTGAAATCCCATAGCCCACCGCATCCGCCGCGCCAGAGGCTTCCTTCAAACGGCCCCCAAGCTGCCCCGACAGTCATTTCAGGCAGATCGTTGCGGTGTGCACGGGGCAGCCCTGATAGGGTGCTATCGTTTATCGTTACCAATCACGCGAGCGATTCTCAACCCGACTAAGAAGCGTGAGTTATTTGGCGAGAGATGTCCCTTCGCGGATCTCATCCGAAGCTCGCTTGACGACCTCCTGGCCGACAGCGATTTGTCCCCGGACAGAAACATTCTCCCCAGCAGCTGGCCCTTTCCGCACATCAACCCAATGTGCTCGACCATTGACTGACACGATCACGAAAGTTCTTTCAGTTGTTGTGACGACACTTGTGGCGGGAACAAACAGAAGATTCTCTCCAGCACCGACCGGCCATTCAACGGTGGGGTACATGCCAGGAGCTAGGCTCGCATCTTTGTTGTACACATCCAGTTCGACCATCATCGATCGGCTCTGCTGATCGAGGGCATTTGGGATTCGTGCGACCTTCGCGGTATAGCTTCTTCCGGGACGTGCCGGAACATGGAACACCGCTGACATTCCCTTCACGACCGAGCCCGTATAAGTTTCAGGCACAGGCACAATCAATCGTAGATGGGCAATTTGCTGCAACTTGAGCATGGGAGTGTGGCCGCCGTCAATCAACATACCAGGATTAACAAATCGATCGGTAATCATTCCGTCGAACGGCGCGGTCACGCGGAGATAGGACTCCGTCGCCTGGCTCGCCTGGAGACGGTCTGTCGCGGTCCGTACTGCAGCCTTCCGGCTACCGACTAAAGCCTGCGCCGCATCCCGCTGCTTTTCGGCCTGCAGCAATTCGTTGCCGGCAACAGCACCGGGGGTCTTGGCTGCCTCTTGCAGCTTCGCTGCTGTGCTTTCAGCCGCGGCAGCCTGCGCCTCCGCCTGTGCCGCCTCAGCTTCGGCCTGATGGAGGTTCGCTTCCGAGGCAGAAGTTTGCGAGTCGATCTCTGGCGCGGAGAGCTGAACCAGCAGTTGCCCCCGGTGAACTGGGCTGCCCCGGTCAACGAGCACCTTTTCCACATAGCCAGGGGAGCGGGCTTCAATATCGGTCTGCAAGAACGGAGCGAGTTCCGCAGTCAGAGGAACCGTTCGAGCCGAGGAGCGGCTCTCCACCTTCGCCATCTCCACATGCGCAGGACTTTGGGAGGAGGCGGGCAGGCACAACACCAGCGGAAGCAAAAAGCAGAAGTGTTTATGGATGGACATAGTATCGACTCGATGGATCTTCAGGATTGAGTGAATTCGATGTGGTAGAGGCTTTACGTTGTAGCAGCGTGTAGACGGCCGGTAGGACAGTGAGAGTCGTCAGCGTAGAGAAGATGAGTCCACCGATCACGGCCCGACCGAGAGGAGCCGATTGCGCGCTTCCTTCTCCAAAACCAATTGCCATGGGAATCATGCCGCATATCATTGCCGTTGCTGTCATCAGAATGGCCCGGATGCGGCTTGTCGCTCCCGTCCGAGTCGCCGTCTCGACATCTTGATTCTGATGTCTTGCCTGCTCCGCGAAGCTGACAAGGAGAATCGAGTTGGCGACCGAAATGCCGACCGCCATGATCGCTCCCATAAACGACTGGATATTGAGCGTGGTTCCTGTAAAGAGCAACATCAGAACCACGCCGCAGAGAACACCGGGAATTGTTGAGAGTATGGCGAGAGGTAGACGAAGAGATTGGAAATTCGCCATGAGCAACAAGAAGATGGCAGCGATGGCCAGGAGAAGTCCGGCGCGCAGGCCCGATATCGTCTCTTCAAGGGCGGGTATTTGCCCGCGTACGGCAACTGTGGAACTCTTGGGAGCTGCTGGCAGCTTCTTCAACACTGCAGCGATCCGTTCCTGAGCCTCACCAAGAGGCATTCCGTGCAGGTTTGCAGTCACGCTGACGATGCGCTGCCCGCTCAAGCGCTCGATCATTTCGGGCATCGTCCCGTATTCCAGCTTGGCAACCTGGTCGAGCTGGGGTTGAGCCTGTCCATCGCGCATGAGCGGTAAGGTAGAGAGCGCCCCGAGACCTTGCATGCGGTTTGGGGGGAGTTGCACTTGAATCTGGAATGCGTTTCCTGTCCTGGGATCACGCCAGTAGTTAGGAGCGGTGAATCGGGATGAGCCTGTCGCGGGTGTCAAAGAATTCGTCACATCGGCCATTGTTAGGCCGAACTGCCCCGCGTAATCGCGGTTCACTGTCACCTCGACGGTCGGATAAAGGTGGGGCTGAACGACGGAGATATCCCGCAGGAAGTCGAGCTTGCGAAGCTCGGTTTCGACCTTAGACACATAGGCGTAGTCCTGATCGATGTCTACGCCTTGTACATCGATCTGAATGGGTGTGGGCGATCCGAAGCTCATGACTTGAGAAATGATGTCCCCCGCCTCGAATGCCACTGTTAGCTTCGGCATCTCTTTGTGAAACGCGGCGCGAAGATCCTCTCGCAGCTTCTCATCGTCGGGATGTCCAGGCCGGAGTTGGACCTGCACCAGAGCTTCCTCCGGGCCGCTTGTGAAGAGATGGATGAGGTTGACTGGATAGCTTGATGGTTGAACGCCTACATAGTCGGAAGTGATCTCTACGTTATCTTTGCCCGCTGTCTTGCGGATCAGGTCGAGAGCCTGCATCACCATAGGCTCCGTCTCTTCGATTCTCGTGCCGATCGGCGCCTTAAGCCGCATTCGTAAAACAGGTCCATTGGAATCCGGAAATATCTCACTTCCGATGCGAGGCGCGACCAAAATGAGAATGAGTGCAGTCACCCCGAAGTATCCGATGATGATGGGCCAACGCCGATCCAACACGGCATTCAGGTACCGTTCATAGCGTGTTCTCAACCTGCCGAAGCTGCCTTCTTTCTCTTCTCCCTTATGCGATTCCTTCATGATCCATGTAGCGAAGACTGGAACAAGGCTGCTCGACAGAAAGTATGAGGCGACCATCGCGAAGCCCACGGCAAGAGACAACGGGACAAAGAGTTGACGTCCCACCCCGTTCATAAAGAAGGACGGAACAAATACCGCCAGCACGCAGAGCATCGAGAGGAGACGAGCCAGAACAGTGCGGCGGCAGGCTTCAAGAACCGCTCTTGCCCGAGAGACACCGGGAAGCAACTGCGTATGGATGTTTTCGACTTCGACCGTTGCCTCGTCCACGAGGACTCCAACCGCTAGTGCCAACCCACCCAGAGTCATGATGTTGATCGTCTGACCTGTCGCCCATAAAAGGAGTACAGCAGCGAAGAGAGCAAACGGAATATTCACCACGACGATCAGCGCCCCACGCCAGTCTCTCAGGAATAGCAGAACCACTAATCCTGTCAGGATCGCGCCAAGTGCCGCCTCTCTGACAAGGCCATTGATAGCGTTCGACACATAGCCTGACTGATCGAAGGCGAGCTGCACATCGACGTCGTCCGGTATTGCCTTTTTGAAGCTGGGGATAGCCGCTTTCACCGCCCGAATGACTGCCAGTGTGGATGCGTCCGAACGCTTCGTAACGGGGATATAAACTGTTCTACGGCCATCCACGTGGGCGTAAGCCGTGACGATATCCGTGCCATTGTCGATGGTTCCGATATCACGTAAATAGATGTTCGCCCCAGAGCGGGGATGAATGGGCGCTCCCATCAGATCGTTTAAATCTGGACCCAGTGTCGAGTTCGTCCTAACGATACGATTCAGCGTTCCGTCATAAAGATTGCCTGAGGGCGACACGACCGTGCCACTGCTTACCGCCGCGATAGCTTGCTCGGGCGAGACTCCGTATTGCTTGAGTTTGTCGGGATCCAGGGTGACAACAATAGTGCGCTGGTTGCCACCAAAGGGAGGAGGAGCAGAAACCCCGGGAAGCGTCGCAAATAGCGGACGCACCTGGTTAAGAGCGATGTTTTGCAACTCGCCTTGCGTGTGGCTATTGCTCGTAAATAAGAGGAGGCCAACGGCAACACTTCCAGGATCGAAGCGCGTGATGAAGGGCGGGACTGTACCGGGAGGCATGAAGGCTCGCGCGCGATTGACATAGCCGACGGTCTCGGCCATCGCCTGCTGCATGTTTGTGCCTTCACGGAAGGTCAGTTTCATCAGAGCAGCGCCCTGAACGCTCTTGCTGTCCACCGATTGAATGCCGGTGATGTAGAGGAAGTGGTACTCGTAATAATAGGTAAGAAACCCTTCCATCTGCGCGGGGGTCATGCCGCCGTATGGCTGGGCGACGTAGATCACGGGATTTCCCACCTCAGGAAAGATGTCCATACGCATCCTTCCAACCGCCATGATGAACCCAGCGATAATCGCGATCAACGCGACAATCACGGTGAGGGGACGACTCAGAGCTGCGAGGACTAAGCGCATGTCAAATGATCACCTTGATTTACTGAACTGCCTGAAGGAAGGGCTGGAGATCGCCACGTATAGACTGCAATTGAAGAAACGCGCGCCAGACATTCAGGCGGGCAATCGAGTCATCCATCTCTGCTTGCACCACAAGCCGTTGCGCCTGCGCCACATCATCAATCGAAGAAAGGCCCGCTTTGTAGCGGGCTGTAGCCTGGGAAAGGGCAGTTCGAGCAGACATTGCCTGGATTGGGGTGTTCTTCGCGATGCTGCGCATCGCCCGTAAGGAGGCTCGTGCTTGAGCGAACTGCTCCTGAAGTTGCCGCCCCACCAAAGTCTCACGGAATTGCTCGGCCTTCAAGGTGGCGGCTTGGGAAGCTTCGCGAGCGTGGATGCTGGCGAAATCGAGAAAACCAAAGGTGACGTTGAGGCCTACAGCGTAATTTCCTACGGTTGGAGCGAGACCATTTGCTCCGCCAAGGCGCTGTCCGTTTGTTTCTGCGCCGGTGCCTCGCCCGTAACCTGCCGCGTCCAGATTGAACTGCGGCACCCAACTTCTGTCAGTGGCACGGAGTTCCGAAGCCGATTGAGACACAACCGCATGTTGTTCCAACATCGCAGGGTTTTTTTCTGGACGAAATGCTCCGTCATCCTCGACTCCGGCAGGGACCTCTCCAAGAAGATGGACGGAGTTGAGTGGTTTCGTTATGTCCTCCGGCTTCGAGAGAAACTTAGAAAGCGTCGCTTGGCCCATTTCGACCGCTTCTGTTGCGAGGGCCAATTGGGTATTCGCAGCCGCCTTTTCGGCTTCAATGCGTGATTCGTCGGCACCGGGACGCAGTTCCGCGGCCGTCAGGGCATGGATGCTCTTTCGCAGGGTTTCCCAGTTATCGACGGCGACTTGAGCGGCGTTCTTTGCCTGTCCGGCTGCAAGAACCGTCAGAAAGGCATCCGCCGCTGCACTGGAGACCTCAAGCTGGCTTCTCTGTACATACGCATTTGCTCGATCGCGTGCTGCTGCCGCTGCTTCCACCTTAGCGTGCCGCATGCCAAAGTCGAATGGCTGCCAATTGACCAAAAGACCGGCGGCGCTTCCCCAGACAGAGCCGCCATTATTCGTTCCAATAACCGGCCCGGACATGCTCGGTAGCGTGCTCTGAGGGAGTAGCGTACCGAAGATGTTGTTTCGTGTGGCCCTGTTGACCTGCACAATGCCATCGAGCCGTGGAAGATAGGAGGTCCTTGCTAATCGAATGTTTGCCACAGCCGCGTTGAGCTCCTGCTCGGAGACATGAATCGTGGGGTAGTTTTGCTGTGCATCCCGAACAACTTGAACGATGGTTAGATCCGGGGGGACGGCGGGAGTGGTTGCGACCGAGGACTGGGCCAGAACCACAGTAGAGACACTGGCTACGAGGAAGCAGCCGATACCGATCCCTCGAATCCATTGGATATCTCGAATGGATGAACTATTTGTCTTCAATCAGCTCTCCAAAAAGCTCACGAACCCGGAGCTTTGCTGTTTTGAGCGCACGGCGACCGGAAGCCGTGATCTTGTAGAGGCGGCGGGCAATTCTGCCCGAGCGATCCTCCTTCGACTTCAGATAGCCCCGCTTTTCTAAACCATGGAGGATCGGATAGAGAGTTCCAGGGCTGATCTTGTATCCGTGGCGGGCAAGCTCCTCCGCCATACCCGCTCCGAAGATGGCTTCCCGTTCCGCATGATGAAGAATGTGAAGGCGAATCATGCCGGAGTAAAGATCGCGGTTGTCCGTATCGTTCTTCATTATCGACTTTCGTTATCGAGATACGATATCAGAAGAAGCATTATGCCAGAATGAAGTTCTGCAACAAGCATCACATCCTGCCGCAGCATTAGGCATCGCATTTGAATAGACTCCTGATCAAGAGAAGGTTTGCCGACTATCTAGAAGTGAATGGATATCCGGGCGTTCGGGTGACCTGATATTGTCCAGCCTGTCGGCACTAAGTGCTGACGGGGCGGCCTGTTTGACGTAGTTCTACACAACGGAAACCAATATTCGAAGCTGAACTGTCTGGGGTATTGGATGTTCGGGCTGCTACTCGGTAACGATTGCAGTAGGACGCGTGGCACAGGAACGATCCACCTTTCATGACCTTTGTGTCCCCTGAGTCGGGCCCTTTCGGATCTTGCACGTCAGAGGCGGTACTCACTGAGGCTTGGAACCAGTCAGCGCACCATTCCCAAACATTTCCCGTGACCGAGTAGAGTCCGTATCCATTCGGCGGAAACGCATCGACTGGACAAGTTCCGGCGAAACCATCCTCGGCGAGGTCTTCAGTTGGGAAATGCCCCTGCCAGATGTTGCAACGATGTTCGCCTCCCGGCGTAAGATCGTCACCCCAGGGGTAAAGTTTCTGCACCAGCCCGCCGCGTGCAGCGTATTCCCATTGTGCCTCGGTAGGAAGCTGTTTCGAAGCCCAGGAGGCATAAGAGACGGCGTCATTCCATGAGACATGAACGACCGGGTGATTCCATCGCTCATTCACATTGGACAACGGGCCTTCAGGATGCTTCCAGGTTGCACCAGGAACTTTGCACCACCAGGGCGCCGGGGCCGCAGTATCCTCTACAACCTTATCGAAGTGTTCTTCGGGAATGAGTGACCAGAATACGAAAGACCATCCGAATCGTTCGGCGTCGGTGCGGTAGCCGGTCGCAGACATGAAAGCAGAGAACTCCAGGTTGGTGACAGGGCACGCATCGATTTCGAAAGGCGAGAGCGAAACGGCACGTACCGGCCCCTCTCCGTCGGACGGGAAGCCATACTTATAATCAGTTCCCATCAGAAAGGTCCCTCCCGCAAGCGACAGACCACATGCTGTGTTTCGATGTCCGGGAGTTATAACGGTACGAGGGTTGGTGACTTTTTCCTTCGGCGAGTTTGGGATGCAGCAGGAGTGTCTTTGCATGGTGACTTGTCTCGGTTGAATGAGCGGGAAGCGTATCCAAACAGAACCTGTGAAAGCGGACTGCTTTGTCCCGCAGCGACGCCATGGTTGGGAGCCGTCTGCGGGACGTTCATGGGCTATATCTAACTTACTTCTTTACGTTCAGGAATCTTCGCGCGCAAAAGATTCAACCGCTCCGTGAGGCGAGCCTGGAGAGCGGCATGCTCAGCTTTCCCATAAAGATTGTTATGTTCGTTTGGGTCAGCCCGAAGATCGTAAAGCTCTCCCTCCGATGGATCGAGTACATACTGAATCAACTTGTACTGTTCGGTACGAATGCCACGATGCGGTGCAACCTTCTCTGGATTAGGCCACTCGTAATATTCGTAGTACCACTCTTTACGGAATTCTGGATCGGCCTTCTTTGCAAGAGGCAAGATGCTCTTGCCCTGCATGTGATTTGGGATGGGAACGCCCGCAAGATCGAGAAGCGTTGGTGCGATATCCGTATCCAAAACCGCTTCCTCGCGTACGGTGCCTGCTGGAATGCGTTTGGGATAGCGCACCTGAAATGGAACACGGATGGATGGCTCATGCATCAGACGCTTATCGAAGAGCCGCCACTCGCCCAGAAAGTATCCGTGGTCGGAGGTGTGCAGAATGGCCGTGTCATCGAGAATATTTTTTTTCTCCAGATGATCAAGAATGCGACCAATGTTCTCATCTACTGCGACGAGACCTGCGTAGTAGTCCTTCGCCACGCCTTCGAGGGATCCGCAGGCAACGTGTGAGGACGTTGTGCCTAGCTTATTTGTCGCATCGACAAAACTCTTAGGCTTGCCGGGATACCCCTTGAGATCGTCATCAAAGCTTGCAGGCTTTGCGATGGGTATGCCGTTGTAGAGGTCTGCATGACGACGCGGTCGGAAAAAAGGCTCATGAGGTGCAACAAACCAGATCAGAATGCAAAAGGGCTTGTCGCCACGATCTTCATCGATCCATGAGATCGCACGATCCGTTGTCAGATCGTCTGGATATACCCCGTTGTACTGCTTTTGTGGGCCGACCGTGCCCTTGCGGCCCTCTTTAAAAAGAGGATTCGCATAATCGTTACCAGGACTATTGTGGCCAAAGTAGTAATCCCAATTGCGTTCCTCCACTCCATTTCGAGTATGGACTTTACCCAGAATTGCGACCTCGTATCCCTCCTTCTGCAGGATTTCGGTGAAGAGAGGAATGTCAGACGCAAGAGGGATGTGGCCCTTCGTATTGTCAAGAGCCCCGGTGGAACGCGAATACATGCCGGTAAGAGCGGTCGCACGTGCAGGGGCGCACAGTGCATTGGTGCAAAAGGCGTTCGTGAAACGGAGACCTTCGCGCCCGATGCGGTCATGGTTCGGCGTCTTGAGGATCGGATGCCCCTCGAGGGAAAGCGCGTCAGCTCGCTGCCCTTCTCCCAAAAAGAAGACGAGATTGGGACGCTTCTGTTCAGTCTGGGCTCCTGCCAAGGTCGTCGCTACTGTCGAAATCGCTGCAGTGCCAGCAATCGCAAGTGATGCTTGCAGAAAGTCACGCCTGGTCGTCGTGGTGTGCGTGGGAGTCAGTGTCTTATAAGTTTGTTCATTTGCTTCTGGCATGAAAATCCTTTCATTCGTACAGCGAGTTATTTAGAAAGAGAACTTCAACTTGAAAACGACGTTGCGTGGATCTAGTGCGGAATTGATCTTCCCAAATGTTGCTGCACCAACTGTTGTTCCGACTCCGTTGAAAGCTGGATGATTGAAGAGATTGAAGAACTCGCCTTCGAACTTCGCTATAACAGGGGTGTCACCGATGAGATGGAACGTCGCTTTCTTGGCGAGGTTGAACTGCGTGCTGTTCAGGCCGGGCTGACGAATGGTATTGAGTCCCAGGTTGCCGAAAGTTCCCAGTGCCGGCTGAGTGAAGCTTGCCGTCGAGAAGTAATTGTTGATGTTGCCATGTTGATAGGTCACGGGACCTGTTACGTTGGGCCGCTGACCCGTATTACCAACGCCAGCGCGATCCGAAGAGATCGTTACGGTCACCGGTGTGCCAGCCTGGAAGGTGGATACTCCACTGACCTCCCAACCACCAAGTGCATACGCCAGAAGGCTTCGGCTGCCACGGAAGAATGGTAAGTCGTAGACGTAGTTAACCGTGAGGCTCTGCGGTCGGTCGTAGGCCGTGGGCCCCTTCTCGTTTACAAACTGGCTTTGCCCAACCTGCGAACCAAGTGAGCGGGAGTAGGTGTAAGCAGCTCCAAAGAGGAATCCGTTCTTGAAGCGGCGGCGTGCATCCACCTGTACCGAGTTGTAGCTCGCCGAAGCAGAACGCACGTCGTAGTTGATCGCGGCGTAGCCCTTATACGGACGAACTGTGTTGACGTTTACCGTTCCCGCTGCGACTGCGGCGTTAGGCTGGGCCTGGTTGATGTTGGGCGCCTGATCCAGATGTCTTGCGCTGTTGCCCACATAGCTCACCGAGAGAACGGTGGAGCCCGGCAGTTGTCTTTCTACCGTGAGGGAATATTGCGTCACCGTTGGGTAGAGCTTGCGGGTGTCGAAGGCAGCTAGCGTCGGAGGGAACAGAGTCTGCGCACCAGAAGCGAAGCCCGTGAGGGTTGTGTTGTAAATGGTTGCGGATCGCGATGACGGAGGATTGCCACTCAGACTTTCATGGTTGTCGTTGTCCCAGTGATAAAAGATCCCGTAACCACCACGAATCGAGGTCGTGGCAGAACCAAAAGGTGACCACGCAAACCCGAGGCGGGGTCCAATATTGTTCCGCGCCCCAGTAAGGGAACGAGGAAGGTCGAGCCCTTTCAGATTCGAAGGCGTGATGATCCCGTTGAGGGAATCGCCCGTGCCAGCAACCAGTGTTCCCGTTGGCGTGACCGTAGGCGCATTCGCAGCGGAGTAGAGGCTCGGCACGAAATCCGAGATGCGATCGTACTTGTCGTAGCCGTTGGGCGCGCCCTTGAAAATAGTGTCGCGCACTCCCAGATTCAAAGTGAGGTTGCGAGTGATCTTCCAATCATCCTGCACATAGGCTTCAAACATATTCGAGAAGAGGTACACATTCGGCACATTGCTCTGCTCGACGTAGCTGAAGGCATGACCAGTAAGAAAATCAGCCAACGCATTGCCTGTGACCGACCCTGTGAAGCTAAACGATCCAGCCTGGCCGCCGTACGGGAAGCGATCGAACTTCTGAATGCGAAGGATATTGAAGCCTGTCTTGAGTGAGTGGTTATGCAACTGCTTCGTCAAGTCGTCACGCCAGGTGTAAACATTGTTCGTGTTATTTGTCAGGCCCTGCGCACCGATCGAGGAAAACCCACTAATCGTGATTGAGGGAATCAGGTTGTAGACATTTGCGTTATACAAAGTTGGGATTGTGAGTCCGGCGGGGCGTTGTGCGTTGCTATCCGGCGACTGCGTAATCTGATTACGCGAGTAGCCAATCGTGGCCTGGTTCAGTAGCGTGGACGAGAAGATATGGGTCCACTGCAGTACGCCGTTCTGTCCCGGCTTTGCGAAAGAACCACCAATCGTTGCGAAAGACTGATTCGAAGGCTTTAAGATTGCCTGCTGCTGGCTCCAGGAATCATGCGCGTAGCGTGCCGTTATCATGTCATGCGGAGAGAGGGTGGTGTCTACACGGATCAACTCTTCACGCCATCTTGTCTGGTTCTTCGGACTGATGACGTAGTTCGAGGAGCTATTGCTGTTAGGCAGCGGGAAGTAAGCATTCAGGAGAACTGTCGCATTGGGATCAATGTTTGTAATCTGATTCCCTGCGTAGGGCAGTCCGGTGTCAGGATTCTTAATTGTTGGAGAACCAGCGAAGTTTCCAGCTCTTTGCGCTGCAGTCGGTGTCGTTGCCGTGAAGGTGCTCTGCGGCGCTGATGTGAAACTAGTCAGTTCCGGACCAGAGCGACGGTCAAACGCCTGCGACCAGAAGAAGAAGATGTTTCGGGTGAACCTTCCCTTGGCGCCGGGAAGCAGGCGCCCCCCAAAGGTATACCCGAAGTTGCTGTCATGGAGAGGCGGCTTCGAGGTGTTGAAGTAGTTGCGGGCATTGAGCGCATCGTTCGAAAACACCTCGTACACGTCGCCGTGATACTTCTCGCCGCCAGACCGCGTAACAACGTTCACTTGACTGTAGCCAAAAGAACCGATGTCTGCCGTGTAGTTGCTCTTGTGAACCTGGATCTCCTGTATCGCTTCCATTGGAGGAAAGAGATTGAGTCCGCGATTACCGCCAGTATCCATCGCCAGGATGCCGTCATAGGTGAAGGCATTGGAGTTGATGCGGCCACCGTTCACAGATGTGAGCGGATTGCCTTCCTGTCCCACACCCATGCGTTGGCCCGTCTGCGAGCTGCTCACACCTGTGCCGAGCGAGAGGAACTGCGTGAAGTTACGACCATTCGTCGCGAGTTCGCTTAGCTGCGCGCCCGTGATGATCGTGTTCAGGGAACCTTCAGACGTCTCGATCGCAGGAGCAGCTGTCGTAACCGTCGTCGCATCTGACGCCCCGCCCACTGTCAGTTGGAGATTGACAGTACGAGTTGTGTCCGATTGCAGAACAACGCCCTGTTGTTCTATGCGCTGAAAGCCCGCCGCTTGCGCGCGGACAACATACTCTCCCGCACGAAGTGCGGGTAGAGAGTAAAAACCATCGGAGTTCGTCTTCGTGGAACGTTCGAGGCCCGTCGAGCTCTGGCGAACCGTCACCTCCGCCTCTGAAATCACTGCACCCGAACTGTCCGTAATGGTTCCACTCAAAGTTCCGCTTCCTGAGCTTTGGGCTATTGCAGAAATGGACAAGAGAGAAGAGAGAAGAATAAGTGCAAGTAGAAAAGATCGCGTGGAAAACATAAAAGCCTCTCTGGCGACACGTGTCGCAAAGGCGCAGGAAATTTCCTGCGCGTAAATGAACGTGTAGAGACACAGAAGTGCCGTATACACTAACTACTTATTTATCGAGGTGAGTGCGAAGGAAAGAACTAACCCGCTGTTCTCGCCGGACCGTATAGAGGGTCAACAGCGACAACAAAGCGTCAGGTTGGTATGAATGAATCGCATACGGAAAGAAGAATAACACACAACAAATGCCGGTCGAGTACGTCAACGCCGAAACCTTCGTGCACTCGTGGAAGCAATCAACTTCCACACCCTGTCGCAGAAAAGGAGATGTGCGAGGGCGACCGGTTGATCCTCAGAATCCGTCATTCTTATCCTGCCTCACTGTTACTAAGAATGCGTGCGCTAGCGGTTCGCCATGCGGTTTTCGGTTAAGTCTGCGGTCTACTCCACCTCTTTTTTTCTCGATGGCTTGACCAGATATGGCAGGTACTGCCTCCAGTCAGTGGCGATTCCCTTCTGGGCTTCCTCTGGAGTCATTGCGCCGGAACACACTTGGCGATGGAGCCAGTTCTCTATCCGATCCTTTACATATGAGTTGTATTTGCCCTCGTGCGGCTCAGGCCAGAGGTTCCGAGGATCATCTCCGCTCCCGCCGAGTTCCAGAGATATCAGGTGATCTTCCTCATAGTCCTGCCTGTTGGTGTCAGCGTATCCATAGGCGATGATGCCACTCTTCTTGAGAGCATTCGTGTAGGAGACAGGTGGCCTGAATGGACGTGTGCTTCCTCCATGGCATATTGCATCCACGTTTGTGGTTCTGACAGCTCCGGGCGTGCATGCTGAGTCCGGCAGACCGTCGACGCTCCTGCACTGTGTGGAAGAAGGGACAGTAGGCAATGTCGGCGGCAACGTCTGAGATTGAGTGGTGACCGGAGGGTTCTTATGTGCACATCCAGCGATCCAGAGAGCGAATAGAACGAAAAGAACGAGGAATGCAAAGGCGGTTAAACGCAAGTATGGATATCGTGACATTGGACAACCCGCTGATATGGATGGGGTCGTGTGAGTATGACATGCCAAAGCCGCGACGCCAACACTGTTTGCTCTATAAGAGTTTTAAAACAAGTAACAGAAGCACGATGAACAACCTTCTGCAGAAGGTTATATCGGTGATGCGATGTGGAGACGGAGTAGTTGGCATGCCATTTGGAGATCAACGTCGTCAGGGCGAATTGCAACTGGAGCTCTCCGAGACTCGATCAGAAACGGCTCGAAGAGAGCCCAGTTTTCGAGATCATGTCCGTATCGAGATCGATAGTAGATGCCGTCCAGACCAGCATCGTTGACCTTGAGGGATGCGAGTTGTGTGAGTCGACGTTGATTTCCTTGCTGCAAAACCGCGCCATCAATATCTTCAAGTCCCAAAAGGGTGCAGTCTGCGGCCAAGACGTTGCGTAGGTGTGCTAGCCAACCTGCGCTATAGATATCAGCATAGGATCCAGCCACAATGGCCTCACCCATCGAGCGAGGCTCGCACCAATCACGTGGTACAGTTCCGATCGGAACGTAATCATCTTCGCCAGCGATCTCCTGCAACTCAGCAACGAGGGTGAGGTCCGGACGGAAGCGAGCAAGCGTCTCGACAAAACACGCGACCCGCTGACTGGCAGAGTAGAGTACGCGATAGTTCCCTTGCGGATCGTCAAATCGATTGCCAAAGGTTCCATCAAGTTGTGCGCGGGACCAATCGGGTGGACTCCAGGGATCTGGCTTCCGCCCTATTCGAAAGAGTGGGACAGTGGGGGATTTTGTTTCCAGCATCTAGCCTCCTGCGATAAAGGCTCGAGCTGCCCCCAAAACCGCGGGGGCAATCTCTTCGAGATTGCCTTCCTTCAGCAGGCGGAGCGGGACTCGGTCCCCCAGTTCTGGATTGACACCGATCAACCAGGCCTGAACAACGCGAGGCGAATCGTGTTTGCTGAGAGTTCGCACAACCTGGTATGTAAAGCGGAGACGAGCTTCTACATCACCATAAGGCTCAATCCCATTAAGCCAACGATCGATCGCGCGAACATCCTTCACACCGGCGATATAAGCGGTGAGCTTACGCCCCACGATATTGGTGAGACGGCTCACGAGTTCCTGCCAGGAAAGCGTCAGCGCCTCCCGATGGGCGGCGAGGTCGGGCCTTGCAGGAGCGGCGACGGTAGCCATTTCAAACCTCTCTTCTGGCAGTATAGATGAAACGCACTTAAATTACGATACAATATCAATGTAATCACGCACAAATAGCAGGGGGCGAATTGAGCCTTTTTCTCCATTTGTTCCCCAACGGACTGGGATTCCGGACCAACTAAGCCCTGCATGTTGTGGTACGACAGCATTTGGCTACAAGATGTTCGCTACAACTTCAAGCGCCCCCGGGGTCAACGAATACACACTTCCCCGGTAACAAAAGTGAAGTACACGCTTTTTCTCCTTGAACGGATTCTCTGGGCATCTCTCGTTCGATTGGGTGAGTCGCTTGAGTCTTACGTCGCGACGTTCGCGTACTCATCGATTATTTGTTTCGCCCGTTTGCCCCAACAGTTAAAAGCTGGTCTCATTCGTCAACACGAGTCACCTCATGAAGCAAAAACTCATTTGCGCGACCGAACTGGCAGAATTCGTCTACTGCTCGAAGGCATGGCATTTGAAGTACGTGGACGGTGCTGAAGTTTCACCTGCAGCTCGCGAGCTGCAGTCTGAGGCAAATGCATGGCACATTGAGCAGGGTCGATCGCTTGCTCGTGGTGATAGCTAGTCGAGTGCGTGGTCCAATCACTTCTTCAAACCGGACCTGGTAGCCGACAGTTTCACCAACCTGTTCACCGAGTTCCGATGCGACTCGCCGCGCTGCCAGTCGAGCTGCGATCCGGCGCGGCTCGAGGACCACAACTTCGCCCTTCACAAACTCGAGAAGCGCTGGCGGCACGCGCGTCGTTTTACCTGCGCCCGGCGGTGCTTCGATGACGAGGTTGGGATTGCGTTCCAGAGAAGCGATGACCTCCGGCAGAAGAGCATCTACCGGAAGAGAAGGTTTGGAGTTCACTAACTTCATCGAAACACGCTGTCCCATCGCCGTCAATCTCGCTATCGTCACACCTGCGCCAATGTACTTGTTGGCTGGGTTCACCCGGTGACGGGAGCGTTTTCTCCACCGTTCTTGGTGCTAGCCTTTACCGATGGGAATCATTGAGAGACAGACTTTGGAGAAGGAGCGCGAGCACTGGAAGAGGGCCATCAACGCAGAAAAAGAAGCGATAGCGGCCGGTGAACTTTCACTCGACGAGTTTTCCAGCGGCGATCCAGGCCTTCCAAGGTCTCGGCGTGAACATTTGTTGGAACTGCAGTCACGGCTTGCCGTGGTTGAATCTCGCCTTGCGTCAGAGGAGTTGAGTGTCTAGCTCTGCCGCAAGGAATTGCCAAGACTTCGAAGTACTCTAAAGGTCAAATCAATTAGGAAAGCCTCTGTTATAGCGACGTCAAAGAGAACGTCATTGAGCCCAATACTTCGAGATCTTATAGACAACGGCCTCGAGCACTTCGCTCCAGTTCCCGTCAATCGCTCCCTCGATCTTCAGTCGGCGGATTCCGGTGTCTTTCCACGTTTCCTCAATTGTGGGCGAGTAAACGCTGAGCTCGAATAGGCTCATGGACTTTTGAACGCGCTCCGGTAACGTCCGAGCATATTCAGCCTCAAGTTCTCCTCTGAGCTGTGCGGTAAGGTTTCGAATCTCGGCTTCGCAGGCTGTGGTTCGAGGATCTGTTTCAAGTAAACGGAGAACTTGAAGGCCCTGACTTTTGATTGACTGCAGCCTCTGCAGGGCTTCATCTCGCTTCATCTGGTGATTTCGTCACTTCCGTATCGAGAAACTCGACCTAGTTTACGTCACGAACGGATGTCAGAGGCTTCCTGGCCTTCGATCCGCCCTCCTGGAACCGCGAAGACATGTGACGGTCATTTCGCCCGATCTTCTGCGTTCATTCACCAGCGACGTAAAGACCTGTCGTTCTGGCTGAGCTCTCGTGAATTTGACAGAGAAACGAAATGAATACATCATCTCGAGAATCCGCTTCGTATTGAGGCGAAGTCCAAGAGAAAGGAGGAATGATGCCGGAGGAAGGGATGCGCAGACCCGCAAACGGTGCCGGAATGAGGTCCAGATTCTAGCTGCCGTTAAGCTGCCAATAAGCGAATAATGGGTGCTAAAAAACCACGTTTTAGGCACTGCGCCCAGCGGAAGTGCCCTGTTTTCATAACAACTTACGTGATACGCTGAAAACTGCAAAACCTTTATGCGTCGGTTTATTTAGACCTTTACCCCTCGCCCATTAGGAAACAGGATTACCCATTCATTTGCAAGGAGATACGGCTAAACGTTCTGCCGAGGCATAGAGGTCTTGCAATTTCTGGGTTATGACCGATTAACCGGCGAAAGTTTCCCGATTAGACGTGTACTAAGTGCAGCCGCAGCAATCTCTGCCGAATCCTCGAGGACATGGACATAGTGGTTGAGAAGAACGTCGGGACGAGAATGCCCTAAACGCTCCTGTACAGCTTTGATGGGTACGCCCAGAGCGATCATATGAGTCGCTCCCCAATGTCGTATCAACCGCCAAGTAATGTGCGGCAGCCCCAGCTCCTTTGCAATTGGTTGAATGCGTCGGCCTAGAATATCTTCGTGTCGAAGAGGTCCCGTCTTGCGAGTGTTCGGAAACACCCAATCGTCGTCCGTGGCCTTCATCCGGGATTTGAGATCAAGCAAGCGCTGAACATCTGCTTCTGTTAAACGAAGTGGACGATTCGCACGATGGTATTTCGGTGTATGCAGCTTCCCCCGGTTTACAGCTCGAACCACCCACAACATTCTCCTTTCGGCATCAAGATCCTTCCGCTTGAATGCCAGCTCGTTCGGCCGAACAGAGCTCACCGCAACCAACCAGACAGCCGTACTGATCGGCTCCTGTAGGTGCTCGATCAGTAGACTGAGTTCTACAAAGGTTGCGGACACGCCGTTGTGACTGTTCTTTCGTCCTTACTTTTCCTGTGCAGACCTTGGTGGAGAAAGTCGTCGTCGTAGAGCGGGAAAGTGGGAGCGCGGAGCGCTTCCAAGCCGTAGGCGTCTTTTCCGCTCTATCTCATGCCGCTGTTGCGCTCGCTGCGGGCCTGTAGTCTTCTCCGGTGGAGAGCACCGCCCAGGCGATGCGGGCGAGATTGTTGGCCATAGCGACCACCAGCACGTTGCGCGGTGCTCTGGCTTCCAGCGCGTTCCTCCATGCTCCGATCGGGAAGCGATCTCGTTTTATACGCATCGCTGCAGCGCGTGGGCCATGGATCAGGACCTTACGCAGATAGATGTTGCCGCGCTTGCTGATGCCCAGCAGCTTGGCCTTACCGCCGATCGAGTACTGCCGCGGCCCGAGGCCGAGCCAGGCTGCAAAGTCTCGTCCCTTGCGGAACGCCGCGCCGTTACCGATGGCGGCAACGATGGCTGTCGCGACGATGGGGCCGATACCAGGGATCTGTCGGATGCGGCAGCAACCTGCATCGCCGGCGGCGATCTGTTCGAGCCTGTCGGTCAGTTCGTCGATCTGCCCCCTTCAACGGTCTTCCACTCGTCCCACAGGATGCCGATCATGTTGCGCATCATCGGGGTCAGTGTGTTCTCCTCGTTCTCAAGAACATCTGCCATCGCGGCCTTCAGCTTCGCCGGCTTCTGCGCAAAGACCATACCTCGTTCCAGCAAGAAAGCTCGTATCTGGTTGATGACCGCTGTGCGCCGGGAGACCAGCCGATCACGAATCCGGTGCATCGCCTGCAGGTCGAGTTGATCATCCGTCTTGATCGGGACGAAGCGCATGTTCTTGCGCTCGACCGCTTTGGCGATCGCTTCCGCATCAACGAAGTCGTTCTTGTTCGACTTCACAAACGGCTTCACGAACTGCGCTGCGATCAGCCGCACGTCATGGCCTTGCTGCCGCAACGCTCGACCGAGAAAATGCGCTCCGGAGCAGGCTTCCAAGCCGATCAGCGAAGTCTGCATGTTCGCCGTGAACGCCAGCAGCTGCTTCTGTGAGAACTTCTTCTTCACCAGCACCTTGCCCGATGTTCCCAGGGCAACAGGCCCCGAGCAGTGGTCGTCGGCATATTCCGTGATTCCCGAACGAAACACTTGCGTGTAGCCAAAAACTTGATCCCCAGCTTGTACCGTTCCTAAGAAACCATCCGCGTTGTATCGGTGGTTCGTGATGCCGTGCGGAACGTGGACGCGGAGCTTTTCGCTTTCAGGAAACCGCCAACTTTCTCGCAAGACATCATCCATGATGAATGCTGACGCTGGAATCATGTGGAAGAGCACCGTGACTTCTCCAGAGAGAGAAGGGATTGGCCCCTCGCCGTGTGCGATCAATTCGGCGCGGTGCGTGACTCTCAAGGTCAAGCTGGACTTTGTTGCGAAGGAGAAGGCTAGGAAAGACTCAAGACCGGAACCGAAACCAGCGACGAAGGCAAAGCGAGCCGCTTAACAAATCGGAATCTTTGGACCTGCCTTCGGGCAGGTCCTCCTTTTGTCCCGGCTCGTCTTCCCACTCTGAAGGTCGCTCTCGCATTCGCGAGAAGCGCCATGGTCTGCCCACCCGACGGGCTTTAACCCCCAAAACAATCGGTGGATATGACCTCGCCCGCGAGGGGATATAAGACTTCAACTAGCCCTCTACTGCAAATAATTGCAACAACTCGATTTGCATGTTCACGGCCCATTGGTGTATGACCCCGCGCACAGCTACTTCCCCTAACAAACTTGCCACTCGTACTGCCCAGATACCGAGCACCTAAGGAGGCGTATGCACGACGTCGCAATGTCAATAGCGCTGCTCTATGACGGCAATGGCCTACCTCAACTCACTGGCATATTGACCTTAGTTATGATTCTGCTGACGGTCGCAGCATTCTGCGCACTTTGGATCTATATCCTTGTCACGGTGTGGAAGAGTTCCGGCGGAACTCCGCCCGTCTTCAACGACGCTGTACAGTACCTTGCCCCGGTTCTGACTGCGCTAGTTGGCGGCATAGTGGCGATGGTTTTCGGAGTGAGTATTGCACAACCTCCACATAGCGGCCTTCACGCGTCGCTAGCACTCGTCTCATTCACACCGGCTACGTGGGCCTACGGGGTCTACGTAATTTCATACCTCTTACTTGGTGCTGTATCGGGGGTGACTTGGGTGGCACGATCCTCGGTTACGCCACCCCTAGTCAAGAACTTTGCGATGAGCGCGGTTGGGCTTCTTGTAGCGGTTGTCGGTGCGTCATTTGGAATCAAGAGCTGAAGACATCAACGCCGCTGCTGCCTTCAACCGGATTCGACTTTTGAGAATCTTCTTCGATATCAGCGAAGCGCTTTCACGAAACAAGGCCATTGCTCCAACGACAAAAGCCAGCATTACTTACTCGAAACCTTTGAAAGTCCACATCAACCTGCTAACCAAAAGAATGGCAAGACCCGAGAGGAGCGTCATATGGGTCAACTTAAGGGCAAAGTTTATGATTTGGACTTTCTAAGTTTCGCCGGTTATGTCCAGGTCGCGCTTGAGGGAGTAGTCGGAGCGTTTCAAGACAGCTCCACTAGACTATTGAGTCTGCTCCAGGTGGGATTAAAAACTGGCTTCGACACAACAATATGGTATCCGGATTCGGACTGTACCAGCCCTCCCCCGGTCTTACTGGCTGCAATGGTGGAAGCGGGTCCTGCGTCCGTAGTTCCGCCTAAGCCCGGTTACGTGACGATGTTGAGTTTCGACGCACGAACCGGTCAGGGCTCAACAACAGTCTTCAATGAAAACAAGGAACCGGAAACTTACGTTGTCCTGAATCCATTGGCGCAGGGAATTCTCGAAGCTGCAATGGTGCTAAATCTACCCACGGGGTATTTGGAAGCCAACGGCTATAGACAGATCACGCGAATAAAGGTCAATACTGCGGGTGGAGTCGAATAGACTTTAGAACCTGTATTCCAGATAACCCTCATAGCCTCGCCCCATTTACTCCAATCGGGATAGAGAACACCGGATTCGCTTTTTGGGACAGGATGCGCACATGATACGTTCTTGGTTCCTCGTCGTCGCAGCTTGTGCATTTGTGATGTCATCCCTCAGGGTTTCGTTTGCACAGCGAACCACCGTCACGTACGAGGTTGTGCCGCCGATCTGGATCACATCGGACGGCGTCAGGCAACACCTCGGTGAGATCGATCCAGGCGGAATGCCGCCTCGCGCGTTTGTCTTTCCTTCTTTAACCGCAAATGACCCGGCTCCATCCCCCCCGAGCATTCCGACATTTAAGGATTTCTTCGCGCGGCACAATCACTTTCGTTCGAATACATTCTCATGGCAATCTCCTGTCAGTGGATCGGTTGAGATGACGGTCACGCGCAATCAAAATGATGCCACTATTGATGTCAATGCAAAATCAGAAAAAGTTATTCGCACTCTCAGTTTGGAGGAATTCTTACACCTTCAGTCTTCCTTTATCGGTTGGCTTTTCGACAATACAAACTGCGGTTTTTTTGTGAAATGCGAATCCCGATATTCTCCCGACCTAAAACACAACCTCATCATTCTCTGGAAGAAGGTTCTCAATGATGCGACATTTGGACCGTTCTCAGAAAAGAATCTGAATCTGTCTGACCGCTTCACAATGGATTATGAAGGCGACAATAAGTATCTGAAAGGCGTACAAACTCGGACACGCATGTTTGCTAGACGCCTTGTTCCGGGGCAACAACTTGTCGTGACCTGGGGAAACGAGACTCTGTATCCTCGGCGAGATTTGACAACGGCGTATTCACGGATCACGTCTGGGGGAACTTCCGAGGTTAGCCTTGTCTCTGATACGTCTGATGGCAAAATCCGGCTATTTCCGAAGGGAACTTGCAAGATGACGCCCACATTTCAGATCGGCGACACGCCAGGAAAGAATGTATTGACGCCTATTCCACAGCAATGGACATACCTTGTAAATACGGAGTTCGTGCCAGTCTACAATATGGGTGATCTCTACAGCTCATTCCTACTAACTAAGGACGTTAGTAGCCCATTCTACAAAGACATACTGGGGTACAAAGAGATATTAGATTATTCGCAAGTCGGGGATGCGGATAAGCCAACAGTGGAAAATCTTGTAGATGTACTAAACGACCCCGCTCACGACATGGTCAATTTGCCCGATGATAAGATGAAGCCCGGGTTGAGGAACCTGGAAACGTCTTCCGATTGTTCTGAAGCCCCTGCTCCCAAATACCTATTTCTGCTAGCACCGAGCGCTTACTTAAAGGCCGATCCGGGTGGTCCGCCCGCCAATACTGCTCAGTTTGAGAACGAAGCGCGAACCGCACTGTATCTAACTGAATCGCCGGGGACTGCTAGAGAAGACGTTCTGTCGCTTGCCCGTGAGTTCTTTCTTATTGGCTGCGATTCAAGCGACCAAAAATCTATCAATGATGAATGGGATTATTTGCTTGAAGCAGGATTTAACCTTCTGGTCAGCGACCCTCTTACCTCTCGTCCTGTCATGGTGGACTGCAATGCGTTCGTCAAAAAGGTCGCAAGCAACTTCGGCGTGACAATCGATCCATCTCTCGATGCCGATGGCATCGTCAACTCCTTCGGCAGTTCTCCTTTAACGCAAACGACAATGGATCCGGCCACCGCTATGTCATGGTCTAGTGGGGGTTTGGTTGTCGCTGGCATGAGGAAGGCTGATTTGGACCCCACCTACGGCAGCTATTCGCACGGTCATGTCGCGATCGTTCATAATGTCGCGGATCCGAATCACCCGGGATTCCCGATGGCTTCGTGGGGAAAGTTGGGTGCCCCGGGGACACGAGGTAAGAGCAATACCTCGATCCGGCAGTCGTTCCCCGCTACTGCGTGCGACGATAATGCGGTGCATTTTGCGTTTGCACCGATCAATTGATTACCTTGCGTAGTGTTGCCGGAGGGAGGGCCTCACGCTGAGCGGACTCTCTCAGGAATTGCTCGCGCTGGGCCCTACTCCTTTGCCATAGAATTGCTAGCGACAATCGAACCGGAAATCAGAAAATGGCCAGCGCTACCGGGGATAATCTTGTTCGATTTTCCAATCCTTTATTCCGGAAGTGGAAAGTGGAGAGCAATGATGAGCGACGATAATCGAAAGTTTTGGCCATTTGAGCCGCGATTTATTCTCATTTCCGTTGGCCTTCTTCTTATATTGTCTCTTGCGCTGGTCGCAGGGCTTCGAATGGCGCTGAAGTGGCCAACTGCTAATTCTGACAACATCGTTCTTATCGGCATCCTGTTGCTGAGCCTGTTACCTATTCTGCTTGCACTTCTTGATGTGATCATTGAGCGCGGTGGCGTCGTTGAGTACGGCGGCGTGAAGATCGATTTTTCACAAAGCAAAGAGAAGGGGATGGTAGGCATCACCATCGCCCCGAATATCGGCGTCCAAGGTACGCCCGTCACCGACAGCAACACGATGCAGATCCTCGACACGTTGCGGGAGGCCACAAACTCCGACATAGTGATTATCGATCTAGAGGATGGCCAAGCTTGGTGGGAGACGCGCCTTCTCGTGTTGCTTGCTGGAGCCGTTCGGCTCAACAAGCCAGACAAGATTGTGTTCGTGGGTAAAGAGGCGAATATGGATCGCCGTTTTCAGGGTTGGTCTCATCCCGGCGATCTTTTGCCCCGGCTGTTGACCGCGCATCCTCAATACCAGCGAAGCCTGCAAGCAGCGTGGGCCGCTAATGCTCAGTGGAACCTTGTGGAGCCCATGGATTCGCCGACCCCCTCAGCCACAGTTGTGCCTACACCGCCAACCCCAACTTGCCTCTTCGGTAGGCTTGCGGTCCGACACCAATGGATGGCTTTTGATGGCGCTACCGGATTGCACAATCAGCTATTCGCAGAACAGGTTCTTCAAGACGATCTAGGTCAAAAGATCGAAGCGCAAGGTGGATCTCGCGATGTCACATTGACGCGGTTGGAGGAGCTGTTTCGACCGGTGCTTAACAAGGAGCACATTGACCTTAGTTGGTCGCAGGATAGGCAGCTTGAAGTATTTATTACCCTCGATGCCCCGTTCATTGCTGTTACGTCGCATGAGACGTACTCAGCAATCGTGTCGCGACAAACGGTGATCAACGAAGTGCTGAGAGCACTCGTCACGGGCAAAGATCAGCCTCGTCAGAAGTGACTAACGCATGTGGTTGATGCTAAGGTCATCGCGGCGCAGTGCGGCTTTGTGAAGCAGCAAAATTGATCGGCTTGCTGCTTTAGTGCGCAGTCTGGGCAGAGGTTTACAGGGCAGAGGTCGCGGGTCCAATAAGGGTCCAATAACCATTACCATGCGTGTCACCGGGCGCTGAAAGAAGCCATCCGCGGCGCCTAGTTTCAATAAGTTACGTCAGAACGATGGACTGTCACGGCAGAGGCCGAGCGGTCTAAGCCCTATAGTCCTTGCGCTCGTATGCGACGACCTGGCATTGCCGCGCCCAGAGAACATCCACTTCGGCTGGCTTGCCAGCCTTCGTCTCGGGGAAGCCTCGCTATTGTTCAGTCCTTGTTGCTGATTTTTAGAAATGCTAGGTGTGGAGGCTCAAGAGGTTGTTCCGATCGAGGCCTGATCTGCTGATGGGAGGTTGATGGTTGAGGCTGGCGTGAGGTCTGTGCCAGTTGTAAGCGTGGAGCCATAGCGGGAGCATGCTGTTT